>Ga0194132_10001069_pt1 | contig 55621 bp, 53 predicted proteins | sample TA2KigOf80mmetaG_FD_148612 | JGI IMG/M metagenome (GOLD analysis project Ga0194132, IMG submission 148612) | Freshwater microbial communities from Lake Tanganyika, Tanzania - TA2015054 Kigoma Offshore 80m | ecosystem: Environmental > Aquatic > Freshwater > Lake | place: Tanzania: Lake... | reverse complement strand
GACTGAGCCAGGCTCCGAAGCCCATTTGTACAACCCCTCTTTGCGTGGCTGACAGTCTGGGCCGGCCCGCTCCTCCCGCTCCGAATAAAGAATAAATTCGGCCAACTGCCGGCCCAGATTCAAGGTCGCTTCATGCAGAGCCTGAGCGCCGTTCTGGATGATCTCATGCACTTGCTGACGCTGTTGTTGCTCGCTGCTCATTTGGCGGAATCCCGCCATTGCTTTTTTTCGATTCTTGGTTTCGACTTTCATGCGTGGCTCTTGTTTTTGTTTCTTTGTTTGCGTGGTTGCTACCACGCCAAGAGCCACTCTTCGATTTTCAACTAGATTCAGGATATCCTCCTGATGGACCACCGCATGTCGCCGACAAGGCAATCACTTGGTCGCGTGTCACTCGTGGTTCGCGACTACGATGAAGCGCTGGACTTCTGTATTGGCAAGCTGGGCTTTGTCCACCTTTGGGATTTGCTCGAACCGACGAACTGATTTGTGTCGGATTTCGGATTTCAAAAACGGCGCAAGCTAACTAAATCGAAGCAGACAAACATAGGCACAGTCCGCAGTTGGCAGGGCGACGCACAGAAGATTGGAACAGAAGGCAACGAAGGAAACAAAGATGAACCGCCCTGTTCAATTTAAAGGCGAGCTGCAACCAATGTCGTAAGTCTCGATTTAGAACGATCTTGTCCCATTCCCTCTTCCGTTCTTTTCGTAATAGCGGGCAAATCCCTTCGTTTCGTACGTTTCGATCTTTTCTACAGGCTTCCGGACGACCCGCGCCACAACGGTGCGCGTGCGCGCGATGAATTTCATCCCTTTCTCTGGCCCAAGAACACTCACTACTTTGGTCAAGCTGTCAGCCGTCATGCAATCCTTCGCGATTACGGTGACTAAGCTGTGGTCGGTCAGCCCGATGCCCGTCCGTGGATCAACAATGTGAGAATACCGTTTCCCTTCGATTTCGAGTCGTTGGAACACGTCACCCGAAGTCGCGATTGCCTCATGAGACAGTAAAACTACCGCGCCGGGCGGAGCGTTTGGAATGTCGAGCGGCGCGATGGCGATACGCCAGCCTTTCTTTCCCGGTGGAGGATCGCTTACCGCCATATCGCCCCCGCCGGCGACCAAAGCGCTCGTGATTCCGAATGACCGCAGCGTTTCGAGCGCTTCATCAACCGCATAACCTTTGGCGATGCCTCCCAAGTCAAGGCGCATGTTCGGCACAAGCAACGTCGCTGTCTGTCGTTTAGAATCGAGCCGAACATGTTGGAATCCGACCGGCCGGCGAGCCTCGGCCAGGCGAACAGGGTCGGGCATTTTTTGTTCGCGCCGCGCCGTGCGCCAAAGGTTCACGCAAGGGCCCACCGTCACATCGAATGCGCCATTGCTGCGCTTGGCCAAATCCTGCCCTCGTTGCAAAACGCGCCAAAGATCATCACTGATGCGAATGTTTTGGCCTTGACCGGAAGAGCGGGAAAGTCTGCTCAGTTCGCTCTCGGGCTCGTAATCGCTCATGATGTCATTGAGCTGCTTGATGCGGCGGAAGGCCTGCTGTGCGGCTTGGTCTGCTGTTTGTTGATCGGGCGCATAAAACACAATGCGAAATGGCAAACCCATTTGCGGTTGCTGATATTCGAAACGAGTAAGCGTTGGGCGGTTGAGCGGCGAAACGCATGAGCATGCAATCAGCAAGAGTGCGCCAATCGGAATTAACTTGTTCATATTTTCACGTACCAATGAGCTTTTAAGGCAGGGCGGCGTTGCTGCGCCGCCTTTTCAAACCCGAAATCTAAATAGGCGGCGCAGCAACTCCGCCCGCCCTGGACGTTTACAGAAAGAGCCTCGGGTAACTGAGCATTTACATGTTAGCGTTCGACCATTTCGGCATTCATCCAACTCTTCCACCACACCGGCAGCAAATAGACTGCGGTCAACAGCGCGAGCGAGATGCCCAACGCACAAACGCGTCCCAAGCTAGCCATGCCTGCGTTGGTCGAAAACGCAAGGGAGCCGAAGCCCGCGACCGTCGTTGTGCCAGCCAAGAGCAGCGCGCGTCCAACCGACCGGCGCACCGCCAGCAAGTTACCGTCATATCGCCGGAGCGCGAGCTGAAGATGGATGCTGAAGTCCACTCCCATACCTAAGAGCAGCGGCAGCGCCATCAGATTGAGAATGTTCCAATCCCACTGCAACAGCCGCATCCCCGCCGATAGCAAGAGGCCGGCGACACCCAGCGTCGCGAGGCTGAGCGCCACTTCTTTGATATTACGAAAAGCCAGCCAGAGTGAAAACAGGACCAAGATCACTATCGGAACCAGGGCGCGTGGCAATTCTTTCATGACGATGTCGAAAACCGTCGAGCCGAGCAGTTCCCAACCCGACAGGATAATCCCCTCGCGTTGCAAGCCCGCTGGCCATGTCGCGGCCAGCGTCCGGGTTGCCACCACATTGGTCATGGGATGAACGACGCCCAATGCCAAAAAACCGCTGCTGTTTCTGGCAACCACCTTGTCCAGAACCCAACGGCTCGCCTCGTTCGTCGGCCAGAAAACATTCGTCATTGCAACCGCGCGTTGCCAGGTGTCGAGAATGCTTTCGGTGGCGAGCAACGAATGCGTTGTGAAACCTCCTTCCAACGCTTTGGCACGAACCAGGTCGCGCTGGCGAAGGAGCGCGGCGGCGGCTTGACGATTGACGCGCTGGTTGGCCGGGCTCGGCCACAGCGCGCTCGGCAGCGTGAATCCGCTAATCAATTGCTTCGAGGCTGCGTCGGTCAAGGCAGTGTCAGCGCTCGCCATTCGTACCGCGACCTCGGTTTCGTCGCGTCCCGGAATGAGCACCCAGAGCGGTTCCTGTCGGCGGCCGAACTGCGCTTTGACCTCTTCCAAGGCGGCATTGGCTTCGCTGTTCTTCGGTTTGAGCACGTCAGGCGAACGATCCAGACGCGGGCCGCCGTTCCGTAGGATGACGATCGAAGTCAAGAGGAGCAGCGCTGTAATCAACCAAATGGCTTGCCGAGGCATTAACCGTCGCGAATCAAACAAAAGAAATCGTTCTGCCCTGAGGCCGCCAGGCAAGGGAGTCAAGTCGCTCTGCCGCCTGAAACTTAATAGCACCGGCGGGAAACCGTACAGCATCACGACGGCGGCGAGCATGATGCCGATCGCGACGAGCGAGCCGAGTTGGCGCAGCCCGGGCAAGGAGCTCAAATTCAAAATCAGGAAAGCGCCCGCCGTTGTCATCGCCGACCAAAAAATGCCCGGCGCCGCCGCTTGGCGAATCTCTGCCGCCGAGAAATCCGGATGCGATCGCGATTCCTCGTACAAAACAATTCCGAAGTCTTCGGCTAACCCCAAGAGGATTGAGGCAAAGCCGATGCTGATGACGTTAACCGTGCCGAGAAATAATCCGCCTAGCGCGGTCGTGCCGGCCAAGATTCCCAACAGCACGGCCACCAGCAAAAGAAGCGGGCGCATGCGGCGATGCGTGAGCCAGAAAAGAATTCCGATGATAGCCAGCGTTCCGCCCGCCGAACCTGTCATGTCGCTCTCGATGCCGCTGGCAATTTCAGTTACGAAAGCCGGACGGCCCGTGAAACGAATCTGTGTTTCCGTTGGAAATTCGGACGCGCGTCGCGCATTGGCTACGATTCGCTGGATGCTCGCCAGCCACGACCGGCAATCGCGATAGCCCGTAATGTCTGGCTTAGCTTCAACGAACAACAGACGAAAAGTTCCGTCCGGCGAAGCAAATAGCTCTTCGCCGTTGCCCATGGCCGGCGCGGCACTGGACGCGGATTCCGGCAAGCGCATTAACCCGTAGGGATCATGGCTGTTCAGCGCGATCTCGCTCGGAGAAAGGGACGTTGCCAATCGCGCGCGGGTCTCATCGAGGACATTCGCCAAATTCGTCGCGGCGAGACGATTGGTCCATTCACCGAAGACCGCCGGCGGCTGATTGAGCCAAAGAAAAGCGAGCAACTCGGTCGCTTGCGCCGGGTTTTCCATCCACATCGGTTGCCATGCAACTCCCGAAACCAAATTGGTTTCAGCGCGCAATGCCTGCGCCAACGAACGGGCGGCGGATTCAGCGGCGTCGGGAGTTGCCGTCTTGACGGTGATGAGCAGTTCCCGGGCGTTTGAGAAATGCTGTTGGTACGTCTTAATCCCCTGTGCGACGTGCAGTTCCTCTGGCAGAAGGTTCAGAATCTCGACATCGAGATGAAGCCGGCTGAGGCCGGCGGCCAGCAAAGCCAGCACGACGAGCCAAAGACCCGAGCGAAAGGAGTTGCTTCTGGCGTTAGTCAAGGAGCGCATCTCTGTTCTCCTCAAAAACCCAACATGCCAGCGCTCAAGGTGTCAACCCTGTTCCCAGTCCGTATGGCGCCACCAAACCAAAGACACGAAACCCACGAAAGAAAAACGCTTCATTCAGCAAGCGAGCGACTTCACTCGGCGGATGAGTTCCTTGGTCTGGGGCAATCCCGCGAACAGCGTTGCGCGCAGATGCTTCGAGTCCGCTGCCGAGACAGGCAGGACGGCTGTCCTACTAGGATGTCATGCCAGGCGGAACTTCTTGAACGCTGGCGTTTAATTCCAGGAAATCGAGGACTTTTGAAGTCAGGATTTGGTCGTGGATTTCGCCAATGCCATCCCGTTCTTGAAGTTGTTTGATCAGCTTTTCGGGTTTGATCTGATGTTGGTGAGCCAAGATGAGAATACGCTTCGTGATCTCTTGCTGATCTACTTTGATCCCTTCTTTCTCAGCGATTCGCCCCAGGATGAATGACACCTTAATGCGGTCCTTGGCGCTGTTGCTCGCGACGTTGTAAATCTCTTCCTTTTGCTTGTCGATGATCTCCTTGGTCAGGCCGCGTTCCTGGTTTTCGCGGACAATATCATAAATGACGTGGCGCGTTTCGTTGGTGACCAGCGTTTCGGGAAGATCGAAATTCACTCGGTTGAGCAAAGCTTGGACGAGCTGGTTCCGGATGTGGCGTGTTTGTTTGTACTTCAGTTCGTTTTCCAAATCCCGGCGGACGCCTTCGCGTAATTTATCGACGTTTTCCGCCCCAAACTGCCTGGCCAGTTCATCGTTCAGTTCTGGAAGAATGCGTTCCTTGACCTGAACCACCTCGACGTCATAAATCCCCTTCCGCCCGGCCAAAGCTGGAGCAACAAAATCAGCCGGAAAATCGACCGTTACGGTGCGCCGCTCGCCAGCTTGCGCGCCGGTCAATTGTTCCGCAAAACCGGGAATGAATGCGCCTGTTTTGATGTGCAACCAAAACCCGGTTTTCTCCGTCAACCCTCGGGCCGTTGGAGCTATCTCCGTGAGCGGCTTGCCTTCCGACGTCCCTTTGTAATTGACGACGACATAATCCTCCATCTGAGCAGGACGCGCGACATCGCTATAGGTGGCATGTTGATCACGCAGAACCCCGATTGCGCGTTCAATGTCTTCCTCCGTAACGCTCGCTGTCTCCCGTTTCACGGGAAGGCCCTTGTAGTCCGGCAGGTCAAATTCGGGCGCCGTTTCGATAGTCACTGCAAACTGCAAAGGCTGGCCGCGGCCGAACTGAATCTCCTCGACATCCGGCGAACCGACGACTCGAAGCTTTTGTTCGTTCAACGCCTTCCGATAATTCTCGGAAATCAGCTTCCGCTTGACCTCGTCATCGATCTGCTTCGTAAACGTCTTTAGAACCATGTCGCGCGGCGCTTTGCCGCGCCGAAACCCAGGCAGCCGCACCTCGCGCTGAAATTGCGCTGTCACGGTGGCGAAGGCGGAATCCACGGCTTGCGCATCGATTTCGAAGCGCATCATCTTCCGGCACGGCGCAAGATTTTCGACTGTCACATTCACACAAAACCTTTCTCCCAAGATACAAAAGCCCCGCGTCCACTAGGGTTGGGCCGCGGAGCATCAACTTGCGAAAGCCTAAGTACGCTTCTTGGCACCGTCAAGCCCCTGCATTATGAACCATTATGAACCTTAAAACTGTCAGTAAGGGAGCGCAGCGTTTACGCTGCAGAAACGTTCGCAGAGTCAAAAAGTTCCGAATGCGGTTTCGGGCCCGCTCGGGAGTTTCACGTTCTGCAGCGTGAACGCTGCGCTTCTCTGAGCGACAGTGATGGCGCGGAAACGCAAGTCTCGTTGCCGGGAATTTCGAATGCGATCAGGCGTCCTACTATCGTGGAAGTGCGCTTTCCGCTGCGCCCAGAGGGGCGGCTTGAGCCGGCTTGGGGCCGCCTTGAGGTTCTGCCTCGGACTTGCCGCTTAGAGTGTTGTTCAATCGTTCGACCGTTTCCTTCCGTGCGCGTTCCATTTGTTCATCGGCGAACGGAGGCAGCGCCGTCAGCAAATTCAACCGCGACTGAACCTGCTGCCGATCGGTCGGCGTGTTTCCACCAAAGAAACCTGTTCCAGCCAGCGACTGAATCGTCATCGCGCGCATCCAGGACGGGAATGTTTCGTTATGCACGAGTTCCTTGAAAAGATCATTAGCTTGCGGATTGGCGCCGGCATAGTTCAGCGCTTGGCCAGCCAGTGACGCGCGATCCCAAAGATTCGTGATTCTCCGATCCTTATAGGCCTGATAAAGGACTGGGATGGCCTGATCTTTGAAAGTTGTCGTGACATATTCCAGCGCCGTTCGGTCAATTTTGCCGTCAGCAGTTACAATCACGTCGTGAGCTGCCGTCGTGAACGACGAATCATTGTACATGGCCAAGACACCATAAAGATAGCTTTTGGAGTCTTCATCCAAACGGTTCGGCTTTTCGATTGTCGGAGGATTGGAAAGAAGATCCTTCGCCGCCGTCACCGCTGCATTGCGATACTTGTTCGGCGCGATTTCCTGAAGCACTTTCGCAAGATAAGCCACTTCAACACCCCGTCCGGTCGCAGAGAGCGTTTCTGCCAAAACCTTTTCAGCTTCGTCCCCGCCAATTTCCCTCAAAACGTCCACCAAACCTAGTCGCAGGGACGGCGGAAGAACAAAATCGAGCCGCGCTGGATTGCGGTGGGAACCGGGCGCCTTTGCCGCGACGGCGTCGGCGCGTTCATCTCGCCCCAGGCGCTCCGGACCGGGTGGATCACCCAATTCCCGCGCTGCGCGCATTGCTTCGGTTGAATAGTCCATGTCCTCGAACCGCGCGAGGAATTCGCGAATGGCAGTTACCGCATCAGGGCCGCTTTCCGCCAAACTTTCCAATTGATGGACCACATCACGAATCGTTGCCGAGCGTTTTGAACCAGTCCCAACTTTGGTGTTCTTCAGTTTCTCAAGTATTTCTTGCGGCGACTGCCTTGAGGCTCCCGCCTCAGAGGATGGAACGCGTATGGTCTCGACGCGAGCCGGTTTGTTCCTTGCAACTTTCAAATCACCCTCAAGCTCCGCTTTGACAACGGCCCACTCGGCTTGCAAAGCCTGACGTTCTCTTTGAAAGGCCGCCTCCTTTGTCTTGGAAACCACCACGTACGTCCCCGCGACACTAACACCGAGGCTCGCCACAACAGCAATAATTGCTTTCATCTTCACTTCTCTTCTGTCTCGTCTCGTCTTCGATGCCTTCGTGCGCTGGCCAGAGCGAAAGGCATTTCTTTAAACTCCAAATGCGGGCAAAAGTTGTGCCATCGTTTGAAACAAATTCAAGCCGCTGAGAAACGTTTTGCTCAGTTTCAGAAAGTGTCGCTGCGAGACTGCCGCCTCACACGACTGTCACCTTCTCTGGATGGTTTGACCGCCCCGCACGCGATTCACGCTTCGACTGAGCTGAAGGTTCAGGATTGAGTGGAGAAATAGCCCGAAGTTTTTCGATAATCGGCGGAAGCTGTTGCAGCAAAAAATCGACATCTGCATCCGTATTGTAAAAGCCGAGACTAAAGCGAACAGAACCACGCGCTCGTTCTGGGCTCAGTCCCATTGCCCTCAATACGTGCGAGGGTTCCAGCGATCCTGTGGTGCAAGCCGACCCGCTCGAAGCGCAAATCCCAAGCCTGTCCAATAGCATCAGGATGGCCTCTGCTTCTATGCCTGCGAACGCGATATTTGATGTATTGGGCAAACGCGGCTCCTTGGCGCCGTTACGCATGGCATCCGGAATGGTCCTGACAATTGTCTCTTCCATGCGGTCGCGCAATCTCCGCACCTGCGTGTTTTCGCCTGTCAAACGATCTCGAGCGAGTTCAGCGGCTCGACCAAAGCCAACAATTCCAGCCACATTTTCCGTTCCCCCGCGGCGATCACGTTCCTGATGGCCACCAATTACGTAAGGTTGATATCTTGTCCGCCGCTTCACGTAGAGGGCGCCAATTCCTTTCGGGGCGTGCAATTTGTGGGCCGAGACCGATATGAAATCCGCGCCGACTGCCTTCATGTCGATTGGCAGTTTTCCGGCCGCTTGAACTGCGTCGGTGTGAAACAACACGCCCTTGCTCTGGCAAATCGCAGCGATCTCTTCGATCGGGAAAACAACGCCCGTCTCATTATTCCCCCACATGACCGAAACGATCGCGGTGTCGGGTCGAATCGACTTTTCCAAAAGGTGCAAGTCGAGTGAGCCGTCTGCTTCAACCGGCAGAAATGTTACGATATGGCCTTGTTTTTTTAGGAACTCACTAAATTTGATGGTCGCGGAATGTTCAACAGCCGTGGTTAAAAAGTGCCGCTTGTCTGGATTCAAAGCGAATGCGCTATGAATGGCGGAATTGTTACTTTCTGTCCCGCAACTCGTGAAAACAACCTCGCGAGGGTCCGCATTGATTAGCGAAGCGACCCGCGCCCGCGCTTCTTCAACATGCTTCCCAACTTGGTTGCCGAATGAATAGGCGCTCGATGGGTTTCCCCAAAGCTCCGTCAAAAACGGCATCATCGCGTCGATTACTTCGGGCGCAACTTGCTTTGTGGCGTTGTTATCGAAGTAATAGATCTTCCGCTGGCTCATATTTTGTTGCTTCTGCTGATTCGACTTCTCAAGGTTGTCACGTAAGACTAGACCGTAAGCTTGGAAGAGCAAGCGAGCAGTTTATCGGTTTATCGGTCCGGCTGTCAGCTCGAGAATCTGAGTTGAATGACTCGACCGCAGCATCGCCGCGCAGAGCAAAACTTGACGGATAGTGTATTGACAATGTCACGAAGGCAACTAAAGTTGCGTATCTTTAGTATATAACTTATGATTACAACAGCGGCCCCGGCTAAGCCATCTCATAATGAGGTGATTAAGGAAGCCAATCCAACTTTAACTGGCACAATTGGTTCCACCTTGGCTGATGCTCAAGCGGATCGTTTTGCCGAAGACGACGTTCAATTTCTAAAATTTCACGGAATCTATCAACAGGATGATCGCGACAAACGGAAAGGGGGTAAGCAATATATTTACATGGTTCGCGGCCGGCTCCCAGGGGGTGTTGTCCCGCCATCTCAGTATTTGGTCTTTGATCGATTAGCGACGGATTACGGCAACAACAGTTTGCGGATCACCTCGCGGCAAGGTTTTCAATTTCACGGCGTCACCAAAGGCGGCCTCGGCAAGTTAATGAAGGGTATTAATGAAGCGCTGGCTACGACACTGGCCGCATGCGGCGATGTGAACCGCAATGTTATGGCGCCTTCGACCCCATCAACCAGTCAGCTTGTCGAACGTGTGCTCGACGATGCGCGCCGCGTCTCGAACGCCCTTCTGCCGAAGACCAAGGCCTACCATCAGATTTGGGTGGAGGGCAAGGAATTGAATCTTGAGGAAGAATCGAACGCGAGGTTTGTCGATCCGCTTTATGGCAAGACTTATCTGCCGCGCAAGTTCAAAACCGCGTTCGCCATTCCACCCTTGAATGACATCGACATCTTCACGAATTGCTTGGGCTTTATCGCCATTGCTGAGGGTGACCAGCTCGTTGGATACAATTTGGCCGCAGGGGGCGGCCTCGGAAAGAGCCACGGCAATGAAGAGACGTTTCCACGGATCGCAGATGTAATTGGGTTCTTCACACCTGACCATATCGAAACCGTCGCGAAGGCCGTCTTGACGATGCATCGCGATTGGGGCGACCGCACGAATCGAAAGCATGCCCGGCTGAAGTACGTGCTCGAAGAACGCGGCGTGGCCTGGTTCCGCGAGGAAGTTGAACGCCGGATCGGCTTTAAGTTGGAACCGGCTCGTCCTTGCCAGTTCACGAAGCAAGGCGATCTTTTCGGCTGGCACCGGCAATTTGACGGCAATGAATTTTTGGGACTCTACGTTGAAACAGGACGCATCAAAGATGTTCCCGGCGCCGAGCTCAAGACTGCGTTGCGGAAAATCGTCGAGCAATTCCAGGTTGAAGTGCGCTTGACGCCATCGCAAAATCTCATCTTGGCCAATGTTCCCTCCGCTCGCCGCGACGCAATCACGCGCATCTTGGCCGGCCATGGCATAGCAGTAGAAAACCAGTCCACAGCGATCCGGCGCGCGTCGATGGCATGTCCGGCGTTGCCGACTTGCGGACTTGCGCTGGCCGAATCGGAACGTGTGCTCCCAGATATTTTGACGCGCATCGAGGCGTTGTTAGACGAGCTTGGACTGGGTGGGCAAGAAATCATCATTCGCAGCACAGGTTGTCCGAATGGTTGTGCGCGTCCGTACATGGCGGAAATTGGCTTTGTCGGGAAATCACCCAACAAGTATCAGATTTATTTTGGTGGCAACGAAAGCTGCACGCGCTTGAACCGGCTCTTCCGCGACGTTGTGAAGAGCGAGGACATTATTACCGAACTTCGCCCGGTCCTGACTCGCTATGCGCAGGAACGGAACAAAGGCGAACGTTTCGGTGATTGGTGCGAACGAGTCTTTTGGAAAGAGGTTCAGAACTAGTTTTGAGGATCAGCAAATACGGGCTGCTGATCCTAATCGAATTCCTCGAATTTTCATGCTTACTTCCGCCGACATTCAACTGCTTGACCAACGCTTTGCTCAGCAAGGAACCGGTGAGGTTCTGGGCTGGGCATGGGAACGCTTTGGTCCGCGGGCTGCGATTGGCACAAGCTTTCAGGGAGCCGGGTTGGTCATAATGCATGTGGCTAAGGAACGACAGCTGCCTTTTCCTGTTTTCACTCTCGATACTGGTCTCTTATTCCCGGAAACAGTCGATCTCAAAAAGCGGCTGGAGGATTTTTTTGGCTATGCCATTGAAGCGCTGCAACCCGACTTGACTGTCGAGCAACAGGCCGCTGCCCATGGTCCAGAACTTTGGAAACGCGATCCCGACCTTTGCTGCGCGATGCGCAAAGTGCTGCCGCTGCAAAGCAAACTCGGCGAACTGGACTGTTGGATCACCGGCTTGCGACGCGAACAATCAGAAATCCGCGCCGGTATTGGAATTATTGAAGTTTATGCCTTTGACGAAGCGACCGGCCGCGAAATCGTAAAGCTCAATCCAATGGCCGCTTGGACGCGCGAAGCTGTTTGGCGGTACATTCGCGATCACAAGATTCCTTACAATCCGCTGAACGGCCAAGGCTATCGATCGATTGGCTGCCAGCCATGCACACGGAAATCAGCGAACGAGGAAGGCGAGCGGGCGGGCCGTTGGACCGGTTTCAGCAAAGTCGAATGCGGCATTCACACCTTCATGGCCAAGAAAGCGTAATTACTCCTGCAATTTATACGTTTGCTTCTCCTATGGATTATCTCTCGAAATTGGAAAACCAAAGCATTTACATCATGCGTGAGGCGTTCAACAAATTCGAAAACCTCGCCATGCTATGGAGCATCGGCAAAGACTCGACGGTGCTCCTTTGGCTCGCGCGGAAAGCTTTCTTTGGGCACGTGCCTTTTCCACTCGTGCATGTCGATACGACCTTCAAGATCCAATCGATGATCGAGTACCGCGACCGGCTCGTCCGGGATTGGAAACTGGAACTCGTTGTCGGCAAAAACAATGAAGTGCTGAAGAGCGGTGTCACCTATCCAAACGGCAGAGCGACACGCGTCGAATGCTGCGGCACGCTCAAGAAGGACGCGCTTAAGCAGGTTCTGGACGAACATCATTTCACCGGTGTCATCGTGGGTGTGCGTCGTGACGAGGAACCTACGCGCGCTAAAGAACGTTACTTCAGTCCGCGCGACAAAAACATGGAATGGAACGTCGAAGATCAGCCGCCGGAATTGTGGGACCAATTCAAAACTGATTTCGAAAAAGGGACGCACATCCGGATTCATCCCCTGCTCCACTGGACAGAGCTGAACGTTTGGGAATATATCGAGCGCGAGAACATGCCCGTTATCCCGCTCTACTTCGCGAATGGCAAAGGCGAACGCTATCGGAGCCTCGGCTGTGCGCCCTGCACGTTTCCGATCAAGTCGAACGCGAAAACCGTCCGGGAGATTATCGAGGAATTACGCGTGACCAAAACGAGCGAACGTTCTGGCCGCGCTCAGGACAAAGAGAGCGAGGATGCATTTGAGAAGCTGCGCCGAGATGGGTATATGTAATGTAATGTAATAATGAATCCAAAAGACAAAATAGCCGATGAACAATGGCGGGATCAGTGCCGGCGGCAGATGGACCGTCCTATGGAACTCCGGCTAAAATATGGATTCAACTATGTGTACAAACCCGTCTTGGATGATGCGCCGTGGCGTTCGTTTGCAACTATGGAAGAGTATCGGCGTTGGTGCGCAGAGAATTTGCCCGAATACCTCGGCTTTAAGCCTGCAGTGCAATGAATCGTCCGCAGTTCCAGTCCAACCAGGCTGAAGAGCTTGCGCGCGCCTTTTGCGAGCAAGGAGTGGAATACCTGTTTCTGGGCAAGAGTGGCGCCATTCTCCTTGGCTATCCTGGCACGACGCAAGATGTGGATGTGTTTCCAGCTCGTTCTCCAGATAACGGACGTCGTATGGTGACCGCTTTGCGCAAGATCGGATTTGATATTGGTCCCGAATTGGAGCGTGACATTATTGCAAGCAGAGATTTCGTCCAAATCAAGAGTGGTCCGTTTGACGTGGACCTGGTGTTTGCGCCCGATGGCATATCAAGTTTTCAAGAGGCCGCATCTCGCGGTCTGACTGTGGGTCTCTTTCGTGTGGCTAATCTGCGAGACATTATCGCTAGCAAGCGAGCGAGTGGCCGCCAAAAGGATCTAATTGAATTGCCGCTTCTCGAAAGCTTCCGACAGGAGTACGAGAAACGAAATGCCCAACCATTACGCTCTTCCGCTGAGATCAGCAGGAACCGAACGAAGGAAAGAACCGATTGAAGAGAACTTGCATGAACTCCGTCGAACGGTCCGCCAATTCCTTGCCTCCCACCGAACAACTCAAAATCGTCATCGTCGGCCACGTCGATCACGGCAAATCAACTTTCGTGGGCCGGTTATTCTACGACACAGGGTCGCTGCCCGAAGGCAAGTACGAGCAGCTCCAAAAAATCGCCGAGCGCCGCGGCGTTCCGTTCGAATGGGCCAACTTAATGGACGCTCTCCAATCCGAGCGCGATCAAAACATCACCATCGACACCGCACAAATCTGGTTCCACACGAAGAAGCGGCAATACGTCATCATCGATGCCCCCGGCCACAAAGAATTTTTGAAGAACATGGTGACAGGCGCCGCCAATGCCGAGGCCGCGCTGTTGCTGATCGATGCGAACGAAGGCGTGCAAGAACAATCGCGGCGGCATGGTTATCTGCTGAACTTGCTTGGCATTCGCCAAATCGCCGTGCTCGTGAACAAAATGGATCTGCAGGATTATTCGCAAAATCGATTCAATCAGATCGAAAAAGAGTACCGCGGCTTTCTTCAAACCATCGGGGTCGAGCCCAAGTTGTTTGTTCCGATTGCGGCCAAGCACGGCGACAATATCGCCTCGCTCAGCCACAAGATGAGTTGGTGGTCCGGGCCAACCGTGCTCGAAGCGCTCGACACTTTCAAGGTATCCGAACTTCCCAAAGATCAGCCGCTCCGTTTTCCGATTCAGGACATTTACCGCTTCGATGAACGGCGCATTCTGGCGGGACGAGTCGAAGCCGGTTCAATCAAAGTCGGCGACCGCTTGCTGTTTTGCCCGGGCAACAAAGTCAGCACCGTCAAAACCATCGAGCGATGGAATGCACCCTCGCGAGAAGCAGGGAGTGCCGGCGAATCGATCGGCATCACACTCACCGAGCAAATCTTCGTCGAACGCGGCGCGATCGCCGGACTTGAAACCGCGCCTCCCTATGAATTGACCAGGTTCAAAGCCCGCCTTTTCTGGCTCGGTCGCGCGCCCTTTAGCAAAGGCAAACTTTACAAGCTCAAACTAGCCACGCAGGAAGTCGATTGCGAGATCGAGACCATCGATAAAGTGATCGATGCTTCGACGCTCGAAACCGTTTCGCGCAAGGAGAAGGAAATCTTCGTCGGACGCCATGAAGTCGCCGAACTTTCGATTCGTACCAAACGGCCAGTTGCCTTCGACGCGCATTCCGAGATCGTGCCCACCGGCCGGTTTGTAATCGTGGATGGCTTCGAAGTTTGCGGCGGGGGCATCGTGGCCGCAGACAATTATCCACGTCGCACCTCCGACTCGCTGCATAAGAGCCACGATATTTATTGGAGCCACGGCAAAGTCACGGCCGAGCAACGCACGCGCCGGAACGGCCATCCTGGCTCGGTCGTTTGGCTGACCGGACTTTCCGGCGCCGGCAAATCCACCATCGCAACCGAACTCGAGCGCGAACTGTTCAACATGGGCAAACACGCCTGCGTGCTCGATGGCGATAACATTCGCCATGGCCTTTGTTCGGACTTGGCGTTCTCACCGCAGGATCGCAAGGAAAACATCCGGCGCGTCGGCGAAGTGGCGAAGCTGTTTGCGGATGCCGGCATCATCTGCATCACGGCGTTCATTTCTCCGTATCGTTCCGACCGTGAATTGGTGCGCAACATGGTTGTTGATGGACAATTCATCGAAGTCTATGTCAGTGCCCCGGTTGAAGTTTGCGAGCAGCGCGATCCCAAGGGGCTCTATGTCAAAGCGCGCGCGAATGAAATCAAGGAATTTACTGGCATATCCGCTCCTTACGAGGCGCCGCTGAATCCCGAAATCGAGTTGCCTACAACTCAATTGACGGTTGCGGAATCCGTGGCCAAGGTCCTGGAATATCTGCATGTCCAGGATGCGGATACTGCGATTACCATTTAGGTTTAGGGATAAGTTATTTTGATGCGCGACACGAATGGAACAATCGCTGTGCGCGGAACATCGGATTTTGCGACCGCTTGCTAATTGAGCATCCTTGGGGCTAAGATTGGTCATGATCTTGACCGGCTTTCCAAACGAAGAGGCCAAGGATCGCGCCCTGGAATCGCTTCTGGGCCAGCATCCATTCAAGTCGTGGCAAAGCGGTGAATTGCTGGTGTCGGAGGAAGCGTTACCGCTGCTGGCGCGAGAAAATATCCCGTTTGTATTCGAAGGGTTGGATGCCTATGGCAGGGTATCGACGGTGCGAAATCCTTCTGCCACGACGGTTCAATGACGGCCGTCGCGTTCCGCCGGAATTGCTGAGAATCCCTGAAGGTCCGTTTTCAACAACTCGAAATCTGGATCACCAGTCATGATATCCGTGTCTTGTAGGCGGAGCGTCGTTCCTGTAACACCTGTCACACGCGGAAATGGCAAAATCTTTTGACAGTTGCTCGCGTTCGACTAGCCTACGGTGAAATCCATTATGAGACTTGGCATCAATACCTTTCTATTCACTTCTCCCTTCACCAACGAAAGCACATCGCTCTTTCCGCGATTCAAAAAGTGGGGCTTCGCAACCGTGGAGATTCCGGTCGAAGATCCGTCGCATATCAATCCAGCGCATGTGAAAGCGGAGCTCGATAAACATGGTTTGGTGTGCGGTTCCGTGTGCGCTTGCATGGGGCCGGATCGCGATCTCCGCGGCACGCCTGAACAACAGAAAACCGGCTTGGATTACATGCTCAAGCTCATTGACCAAATGGTCGTGTTGGAATGCCCGAGCTTGATCGGGCCGGTTTATTCCGCCGTCGGGCGCGCTGATGCCGTGCCTGAGAAGGAGCAAAAGCAACAGTGGAAAACCGTCGTCAAGAATCTCAAAACGCTTTGCAAGTACGCCGAGAAAAAAGGGAAACAAGTCTGTCTCGAGCCGCTAAATCGCTTTGAAACCGATTTCATTAACACGTGCGATCAGGGCCTGAAGATGCTGCGCGATGTCGGCAGCCGCGCGCTTCGGCTCCACCTCGATACGTTTCACATGAACATCGAAGAGAAGAACCAAGGCAAAGCCATTCGCAAAGCAGGCAAAACTCTTGGTCATTTTCACGCGTGCGGCAGCGATCGCGGCACGCCCGGCAACGATCACATCGATTGGAAGCCGATCGTCGCGGCCCTGAAAGGCATCGGTTACCAAGGCGACGTTGTCATCGAGTCGTTTACAACCGATGTTAAAGTTATTGCACGCGCCGCAGCTATCTGGCGGCGTATGGAGCCGACGCGTGACGAGATTGCCACAAAGGGAATCAGGTTTTTGAAGAAAGCGCTCGCTTGAAACTCGGACTACTGCAATGGAATGTTCTTCGAGCTCATATGAAACATCGTAGCGCCCCGCGACAATTCGCACTTTGTTTAGGCAGTGGTGGCGCAGAGGACTTAATACCTCGCAAGGTTTATGAAGTTCTGCCGGACGAAGCCGCCGCGACCAAGGAGTTCCTAAGGGTGATTGATGAATCGGGTGAAGATTATTTGTATCCTGCCAAGCTGTTCGTCCTTTTGGTGTTGCCCCGAGCGGTTGAGCGGGCACTTGTGCGCGCGGCACCCAAACTGCACGCTGCCTGATCTTTGGCGGTCGAGCAAAAACCAAACACATATCGAAAGGTTAAAATCACATGAAAGTTCAACTTCGTATTCAGACAGTTTTGTCTGTTTTGATCGTTTCGCTCGTCGGTCCGACCATGGCTCAGGCCGCCGTTGTGTATGACAAAACGGTCAATGAGCCCGGCTTCAAAAACCTTTTCAACGGAAAGGACCTCTCGGGTTGGGAGGGTAATCCCGATCTTTGGTCGGTGAAGGAAGGTGTGATCACAGGCGTTACGAAGGCCGATCCGAAGCTCACGCACAACACATTCCTCGTTTACACTAACGGCCCAGTCGAGGACTTTGAGTTGCGCCTTTCCTATCGCATCGTGAATGGAAACTCCGGAATTCAATACCGGAGCAAGGTCCTTCGAACCGGCCAATTTGGTCCCGTTGTGGGTGGATACCAGGCAGACTTTGAGGCCGGCAATACATTCAGTGGCATTCTCTACGAAGAGCAAGGCCGCGGCATTCTCGCTCAGCGCGGGCAAAAGACAGTTATCAAGGACGTTGATGGCAAACACAAAGTCGAAGTCGTTGGCTCGGTTGGCGATCCCAAGGAAATCCAGGCCAAGATCAAGAAAGAGGACTGGAACGATTACGTCATCATCGCCAAGGGCAACCACCTTCAACACTTCATCAATGGCGTCCCCACGGTCGATGTCGTCGATGAACAACAATCGAAAGCCGCCAAGTCCGGCATTCTCGCGCTGCAGATTCATACCGGTCCGCCGATGACCGTTCAGTTCAGAAGCATTCGTATCAAGTCACTCAAATAGATCAGTAGGACAGGCGTCCCGCCTGTCTCCCGTTTAAATCCTTCGATCAACATGAAAAAGCTGCTCCAGCTTGCCGCCCTATTGTCGCTTGGCGCAATGCTAAGCGCCATCGCCGCCGACAAAAAAATCCTTTTGCTCGCGGGCAAACAAAGCCACGGTCCTGGCGACCACGAATTTCGCGCCGGCTGTTTGCTTTTGAAAAAATGCCTGGATGGCGTTCCGGGATTGGAAGTCGAAGTTCACACCAACGGATGGCCGAAGAACGAATCCGCGTTTGAAGGCGCGGACGCTATTCTGATTTATGCTGACGGAGGCGGCGGGCACCCTGGGTTTCAAGCGGACCGCCTGAAGCTCATTGACGGTCTGGTGCAAAAGGGCGTCGGGATTGGCTGCGCGCATTTCGGAGTCGAAGTGCCCAAGGGCGATCCGGGCGAAGCAATGCATCGTTGGATCGGCGGTTATTATGAGCATGCATATTCAGTCAACCCGATGTGGAAACCCGAGTTCAAATCCTTCCCGAATCATCCCGTTACGCGCGGCGTCAAGCCATTCGCTCTCGTTGACGAATGGTATTTTAACATGCGCTGGCGTCCCGACCCGAAAGGCCTCACGCACATTCTTGTGGCGAAACCATCCGACGCTGTTCGTAATGGACCTTACGTTGCTCCGCGCGGCCCCTATCCGCACATCCAGGAAGCCAAAGGCCGGGACGAGACGATGATGTGGGCATTCGAGCGGCCCGATGGTGGCCGCGGCTTCGGTTTCACTGGCGGACACAAACACGTGAATTGGGGCAACGACAACTTCCGGAAGGTCGTATTGAACGCCCTGTTATGGATTGCTAAAGCGGAAGTCCCGGCTAACGGTGTCCAATCCTCGATCACGCCAGAGGATGCAGCCCAAAACCTCGATCCTAAACAACAGCCGGCCGGCTCCGTGAACATCACGGGCAAGTGGAACTTCCAAGTGGAAACTGATCAAGGGACCGGAACCCCAACCTTCACATTCACGCACGCCGGACAAAATCTTATTGGCGCGTACAAGGGACTTTTCGGCGAAGCAGAAGTAACCGGCAGTGTCCGCGGTCCAGAGATCAAATTCTCCTTTGACGCCAATCGCGAGGGGGAAATCATTCCGGTCAGCTACTCCGGCAAGATTGAGAATGCTAACACGATGAAAGGCACAGTTCGCTTCGGAGAACTGGGTGAAGCCACGTGGACGGCAACTAAGTAGTGTCTCGTCTGCGAGTATGCAATTCGCGTGGCACTTTTTTTCTGCGATAGGAGCGCGGCGTTTGCGCCGCTTCCATGTCGCACCGCATCGCCGGAAATTCGAATGCGGAATCGGCGTAAACGCCGCGCTCCTGTCTCCGCCGTTCGAGGGAAATGTGTATGGCCTTATGATTATGAACCTGCGTTCATTCGTTTTGAAGTCTATCGCTGTCTTAAGTCTCTTGTCGTTCGCGCTCACCGCAGTTGGAGCTGACAAGAAGATCGTCCTGATCGCCGGCCGTGCCAGCCACGGTTCCGGCCAACACGAATTCCAAGCAGGTTGCCTGCTGCTCAAGCAATGCCTCGACAAACTGCCTGGCATCAAAAGCACCGTTCATTTCAATGGCTGGCCTCAAGACGAAAATGTGTTCGATGGCGCCGACGCGGTCTTTATCTATTGCGACGGCGGTGGCGGTCATCCCGCCATTAAGCCCGAACGCCTCAAAGTATTGGCAGACCTGATGAAAAAAGGTGTCGGCTTGGGCTGCGCTCATTACGCTGTTGAAGTGCCGAAGGACAAAGGCGGGCCCGAATGGCTCGCCTGGATTGGTGGTTATTTCGAAATGTTCTGGTCGGTCAACCCGCATTGGGACGCCGATTTCAAAAGCTTGCCGACGCACCCAATCACGCGCGGTGTCGCGCCATTCAAGATCAATGACGAATGGTACTATCACATGCGCTTTCCGGAGGGCATGAAAGGCGTCACACCCATCCTAACGGCTGTGCCGCCCGACAACACCCGAGGACGCCAAGGAGCCAACAGTTCTCACGGCGGAAATCCACATGTGTTTGCGCGCAAAGGCATGCCCGAGCATGTCATGTGGGCGACGGAACGAACGGATGGCGGGCGGGGTTTCGGTTTTACAGGTGGTCACTTCCATCGGAATTGGGGTGACGACAATTTCCGCAAGCTCATCTTGAACGCCATCCTCTGGACGGCTAAGGCCGAAATCCCTGCGAATGGAGTTCCTTCGACGGTGACGCCGGAGGAGTTAAAGCAAAACCTTGATCCGAAAGGCGACAAAAAATAATTTTGATCGCAATCATAACGTATGAAGAAACTGACTCTTAACACACTCAAATGGAGTTCTCTTTTCGCAGCCACGCTGTCGGTCGCGTGCGCGGCTGACAATCCGCGCCGTTCGGGACTTGAAGCGGCCCGCGAAGACCTCAAAGCCATGACGGTTCCGCAGGGTCTCGAAGTAACATTGTTCGCGTCCGAGCCGCAATTGGTGAATCCCGCGAACATGGACATCGATGCGCGCGGTCGAGTGTGGATCACCGAAGGCGCGAATTACCGCCAGTGGCGCAATCTCCGGCCTGAAGGTGACCGAATCGTCATTCTGGAAGACACAAATGGCGATGGCACGGCGGACGTATCGAAGACCTTTTATCAAGGGACCGATGTCAATACGGCGCTTGGCATCGGCGTTTTCGGCAACAAAGTGATCGTTTCCTGCTCGCCCAAGATCATGATGTTCACCGACGCCAATGGCGACGACAAAGCCGATGGCCCGCCGCAAATTATTTTCAGCGGGATTGCCGGTGTTCAACATGATCATGGCGCACACGCCTTTGTCTTCGGTCCCGATGGGAAATTCTACTTCAACATTGGCAATGGCGGCGGCCAGCTCAAAACGCCCGACGGCAGCAGATTCATCGTCGATATGGCGGGCAACGAAGTAAAGACCGATGGCAAACCATACCGCCAAGGATTGGTCTTCCGCTGCAACATGGATGGTTCCGAAGTCGAGACACTCGGCTGGAACTTCCGCAACAACTACGAAGTGACCGTCGATTCATTCGCCACACTTTGGCAATCGGATAACGACGACGATGGCAACAAAGGTGTTCGCATCAATTATGTGATGGAATTCGGCAACTACGGCTACACAGACGAAATCACTGGCGCTGGTTGGCCGCAGAAACGAAGCAACATCGAAACAGAGATTCCGTTGCGCCATTGGCACCTCAACGATCCTGGAGTCGTTCCGAATCTCTTGCAAACTGGAGCAGGCTCGCCCACTGGAATTACTGTTTATGAAGGCAAGTTGCTTCCAACTATCTTCCAAAATCAGGTCATCCATTGCGATGCCGGCCCGCGTGTGGTTCGAGCTTATCCAGTCGAATTGGATGGCGCTGGTTACAAGGCCAAAATTGTCGATGTCCTCACCAGCACGAACACTTGGTATCGGCCGTCCGATGTTGCCGTGGCGCCGGATGGTTCGATCTACATTGCCGATTGGAACGACGCCGGAGTCGGCGGACACGCGATGGCCGATCAGAAACTCGAGATAATGACCGGTCGTGTTTATCGTGTTGCTCCAAAAGGACACAAACCCGCGGTCCCGAAATTGAATCTCGCGACCGCGGCGGGCTGCGTCGAAGCCTTGCAATCGCCGAATTACGGTACTCGTTATCTCGCCTGGACGAAGCTGCACGAAATGCAGGGCAACGGCGAGAAGGAATTGGCGAAGCTTTGGAAGAGCAAAGACGAACGTTTGCGTGCGCGTGCCCTGCATCTCTTGGCTCGGATCAAAGGCGACGAAAAGAAATACATTCAGCAAGCGCTCAAGGATAAGAATCCGGACATTCGCATTACTGGTTTGCGGATCGCCCGCGAGCGAAAACTCGATGTCATTCCGTACGTCCAGGCTCTTGTGAAAGATTCATCACCTCAAGTGCGCCGCGAATGCGCGATTGCCTTGCGCCACAACAAAGCCCCTCAAGCGCGGAAACTTTGGGCGCAATTGGCTGCACAACATGATGGCAAAGACCGATGGCATCTTGAAGCTTTGGGCATCGGCGCGGACAACCAATGGGACGAGTTTTTCGGCGTTTGGTTGAGTCAGGTTGGCGATAAATGGAACACACCAGGAGGCCGCGACATCATTTGGCGCGCCCGCGCCAATAAAGCGCCCGCGTTGCTCGTCAAAATCATTACGGACAAAGCGACACCAGAAAGTGAGAAACAGCGTTATCTTCGAGCGATGGATTTCATTCCGAAGTCGCCAGAGAAAGATGCGGCGTTGGCCGAATTAGCCACAAGCGCTCTAAACTGAGTTCCTCGTCAGTTGAGCGAGCGCATCTAATCGTGTTCATGAACCTCTTGGTAGGACAGTGCGTCGCGCCTGTCCAAGCGCTGAGGCGCCCTGCCTTTACGTTCATCGGGAGGCGCCCTTCGAAGGCAATCACAGCATTCCTCGCTCTTCTGCTCATCGCTGCTTCTCATGCGCAACCAGCCGACCCGCAACGCACGGCTGTTGCCATCGAAGCCTTAAGCCGGCTCACGCCGGAGCAGATCAAAAGCAATCCGAAACTTGAGGCAGCTTTGAAACGAGTGATCGAGGCGACGCGCGGAACGCCGCAATTCGTCGAGGTAGTACGCAAGTTTCAAATTACAAACGAAAATCCAGCCCTGCTCGCCATCGCAATTCAGAATGCGACTAATTCGTTCGGGACAGACGCGGTTCGCGCCATCTTGGAAGCCGGCGATGCCAAACTCTTGCGCGATTCGCTGAACAGCACCAGCACCGCATCGGCAACAAGGCTGGCTGAAGCGTTGGGTAATGTGGCCGAGAAGAAAGTTGTGCCCCTGCTCGAACCGATCGTGGCCGATTCCCAACGTGATGCGCAGCTGCGCAAACAAGCCGTTCGCGGTCTAGCTCAAAACCAAGAAGGCGCTTCTGTCTTGCTCAAGCTGGCCAAAGAGGAACGCCTCGCGCCAGACATCCGATTGCTGGCGAGCATGGAACTCAATGCTGTTCGGTGGCCGAGGATCAAAAGTGAAGCCGCTCAGCTGTTGCCTCTTCCCCAAGCCCGAAACGCTCAGCCATTGCCGTCGATTGCTGAATTGACGGGGAAACGCGGCGATGCGGCGCGCGGAGCAGAAGTCTATTCGCGCGCCGAGGCAGGCTGCATCAACTGCCATCAGGTTAATGGCCAAGGGATTGATTTCGGACCTAAACTCTCCGAGATCGGCGCCAAACTTGGCAAGGACGCGCTTTACGAAGCGATCCTCAACCCGAGCGCGGGAATATCGTTCGGGTACGAAGCATGGCAACTTGAGCTCAAGAATGGCGACGAGGCGTACGGCCTGTTAGTCAGTGAAACAGCAGATGAATTGGCGATCAAGACGCAGAATGGGATCGTCACTCGTTACAAAAAGTCCGAAGTTGCCAAGCGGCAAATGATGAAAACGTCCATTATGCCGAGCGATCTGCAGCAAACCATGTCGCTTGAGGAATTGATCGATTTGGTAGAGTATCTAGCGTCGCTGAAAAAGGTGGGTTAAGCAGAGCGGGCTCAGTTTTGGATTAAATAGCCGCCATTGTCCTGCAACGATTTAGACTGCGCGGCTTTTGATTATTTTAGGTACGCGGCCATCTTCGGTGATAATTTGTTCGAAATCAGCCATTGACACATGCGGAGGCTTTTGGTGATATTCCACCCCTTTTGGTAAAGGGAATTATGTACGCAATTATCGAAACAGGCAGTAAGCAATACCGGGTCGCAGCTGGCGAGACAATCGAAGTCGAAAGATTGACGGCGGAGGCAGGTCAACCCTTCACATTTGACCGGGTATTGTTGGTTAATAACGATGGCAAAATATCGGTCGGCGCGCCCACGGTTGCTCAGGCCAGCATTGTGGCGGATGTAGTTGAGCATATTCGCGGACCGAAGAAAATCGCTTTCAAGATGAAACGCCGGAAGGGCTATCACCGTACGGTTGGGCATCGGCAGGAATTAACGGTGGTAAAAATCAAAGAAATCAAGATCAGTTAGGTTGTTGTTATGGCACATAAGAAAGGTCAAGGCAGCGTTCGCAACGGACGCGATAGCGTTAGCAAACGACTTGGAGTAAAACGCTTTGGCGGCGAATTCGTCACCGCCGGCAGCATTCTCGTGCGGCAACGCGGCACAAAGTTTGTCGCAGGCCAAAATGTTGGCACGGGCCGCGATTGGACGTTGTTCGCCCTCAAAGATGGCAAGGTCTCCTTCGATAAAGGGAGCAGGCGGATTAATGTGACACCGCAAGCCGCAGCAAAGAACAACTAACCATCACTTGCAGAAAACATGGCGAGGTCAACGACCTCGCCTTTTTCTTTATCCCCCGAATCGAAGTATATTTGATCGGCCATTGCATTGGCCTCCAGCAATGTTTATCGACGAAGTCAAAGTTTTTGCCCGGGCCGGGCACGGTGGGAAGGGATGCGTTGCGTTTCATCGCGAGACCTTCGTCCCTAAAGGCGGGCCCAGTGGCGGTAACGGCGGACGGGGCGGCGATGTTATTCTTCAAGCTGACCACGACCTTAATAATCTCATTGCTCAATATTATTCTCCTCGATTGATTGCGGAGAAGGGCGAAGCTGGAATGGGCAAGGGAATGGATGGCCACGCGGGAAAAGATCTACTCGTCAGAGTGCCTTGTGGGACCTTGATTTGGAAATTGGAGTCGAAGCTTGCTCCCGCGGAATTGCCCGCCGCATCTGTCAGTCCAAGCGAGAGCGCACAGACACTTAGACTTTCGACAGGAGAGCGCCCGATGTTCCGTCGCGCAGGGGCAGCGCGAGCTTTGGAGATTGATTTATCTAAAGATACTCCCGAAGAAACTACGGGAGGCATTCAAGGTGCAGAGTTAATTGCTGACCTCACCGAACACGGCCAGCAATTCGTCCTTTGCAAAGGAGGACGTGGTGGATTAGGAAACCGCAATTTTGCCACAGCTCGCCGACAGACACCGAGATTCGCGCAACCGGGTGAACCTGGCGAGGAAGGCGAGTTCCGTTTGGAATTGCGCCTGATCGCCGAAGTTGGCCTCGTGGGCTATCCGAACGCCGGCAAGTCGACGTTGCTTTCGGCAATTTCTCACGCGCGCCCGAAGATTGCGCCGTATCCTTTTACAACTCTCCATCCCCAAATCGGGATTGTGGAATATTCCGATTATCATCGCTTAACCGTTTGCGATGTTCCCGGACTGATCCAAGGCGCCCATCAAAATGTGGGCCTAGGCCACGCGTTTCTCCGGCACATCGAGCGCTGCAAGATTCTCGTGTTGCTGATCGATATGGCCGGCGTGGATGGCCGAGCGCCCTGGGAAGATTACAAGCAAGTGCTGAGCGAGTTGGAACTTTATGACCCGGCTTTGCTCGAAAAGCCGCGCTTGGTCGCAGCCAACAAAATGGACGAACCAGTCGCCGAAACGAATTTGAAAACGTTCAAACGGAAAATCCCGAAGACTCCCGTGCTGCCACTGGCGGCAGCGTTCGACGAAGGAATCAAAAAGTTTAAGAACGTGATCCGCGAGGCCGTCGAGACTGCGAATGCAAAAAGTTAGCGTAATTCGCGAAGTAGGACTGCCGGAGGCAAGTCACCCTGCGGATAGGCAAGCGCTGCGGAGCTTCCCAATCCCGTCCGTCCTTTCGGAACTCCGCCGAGCGGCGACTGATTTCACTGCGTTGCTATGTTAAGGGCCGGAATCGTCGGTCTCCCCAATGTTGGGAAATCGACTCTCTTCAACGCAGTCACCCGCACGCGCAAGGCAGAGGCGGCGAATTATCCGTTTTGCACGATTGATCCTAATGTCGGCATTGTCACAGTGCCGGACGCACGTTTGGCGCCGCTCGCCAAGATCGCAGGAACGTCTGTCATTATTCCGACCGCCATCGAGTTTGTAGATATCGCCGGCCTTGTGAAAGGTGCTTCCCAAGGAGAAGGACTGGGCAACAAGTTTCTGAGTCATATCCGCGAGGTGGACGCGATTATCCAAGTGGTTCGTTGTTTCGAAGACGACAACATTCACCATGTCGCCGGCGCAATTGATCCGAGCCGCGACATTGGAATCGTCACGACCGAGTTGGTAATTGCCGACTTGGAAGCAATCCAGAGGCGATTGGAAAAGATCGAGAAAGATGCCAAGCGCGGCGACAAGGCCGCCATCGCTGAAACAGAAGTTCTGCGGAAGCTTGAACCGCATCTGAACGAAGGCAAACCAGCTCTCACGCTAAAACTCACACCCGAAGAGAGAGCCATTGCGCAGGGGTTTTTCTTGTTAACGGACAAACCGACAATCTTCGCCGCTAATGTTCGCGAAAACGAACTGTCCGATGCCGGTCAAAACCCGCACGTTTCAAAAGTGCGTGAGTACGCGCGAACACATCACTCCTGTGAAACCGTCGTTATCAGCGCGCAAATTGAAAGTGATCTCGTCGATCTGTCACCGGACGAAGCTGCGGAGTTTCTGCGCGAGTTCGGTGTCTCCGAGTCAGGCGTCGGCTCATTGATCCGCAGCAGTTATCATTTGCTCGGCCTGCGCACGTTCTTTACCTCAGGAGAAAAGGAAGTGCGGGCCTGGACTATTCACGCGGGCGATACGGCTCCCAAAGCGGCAGGCACAGTTCACTCCGATTTTGAACGTGGTTTCATCAAAGCTGAAACAGTCGCTTATGCGGACTTGGTCCAGTGCGGATCCATCGCCGCGGCGCGCGAAACGGGGCTCTATCGGATGGAGGGCAGGGAGTACGTGGTTGAAGATGGCGATGTCCTGTTCTTCAAGTTCAACGTGTAATCTAACCTAGTGGCGGCCATTGCTAAATTGAAAAACGCAACATTGGCACAACTGCGGTTGGCAGGGCGCGTCACTCTGCGCGCGCCGCAACTCCACTAAGCGCAGCCTGCTCGGCGTACCTCGGCGCGCACGGAGTGACGCGCCCTGCCTCTGAACCGAGAGGCGAAATGTACCAATGTAGTATGGTTCGATCTAGGACAGGCGTCCCGCCTGTCCTGCTTTTGGTGTGCGCAGACGCTGGACAGGCGAGACGCCCTGTCCTACCCAGGCGGCTGTGGCCGAAGTCTGGGATAAGACGCCTGCCAACGAGTCACTTTCGAGTCAACTGCAACTGCAACTCCTTGAGGAAGGTTTTCGCGGGAAACCTTTGTCCTGGGCAACGCGTGTGGATCGGATTGATCTGTTGATGAGTCTTGACCGCGGCCGAACCGAGCCGGCAACTTCGCAATAGGTAATGAAGCAACGCTTGCAAGTTCGCCATTTGTTTTTGCGTCGGACTAGCGTCGTCGAAATTCCCGACCAGGCAGATGCCAATGCTTTTCTCATTCAATTCTTCGCTTGCCAGATGGCCGCCTTGGATTTGATCAGTCCACCGGCGTCCGATTGCAATTTCTCCGTCCGGCATCCCTCGCCCGTTGCCGATCACGAAATGGTAAGCCAGGCCGTTTTCCATGTGCCGCTCGCGCCGGTGATAGCGATCCATGCTTTCGGCATTTCCCGAGTCGGTAGCGCTGTGATGAATGACAACGTAGCGCCACTTCTTTGGGACAATTCGAGTTTCATTCAACAACTTCAGAATGGCGCGATCAAGAACGGGCTTGTTTGGAGCCGTTGACACGGGCGGAATACGAATCACCTTGCCCGGATGGATCTGATTGGCGTCCTTGAGACCGTTGTGCTTCATCAAAACCGTAACAGTGACGCCATGCATCTGCGCGATGCCACTGAGTGTGTCATTCTTCTTAACAACGTAGCGCTTCTCGGACGATTTCGCTGCGAAGGACGGCGCGGAGGAAATACCCAGCAACAACAGCCATACCAGGAATCCACAAAACCCTATGGCACGATGATTGGACATTTGTATCGGTAACGATCAGGTATCACAGTTGCGCGGCATCGACCAGAAGTTTTTCCCGCCGCGTAGCGCGGATAGCGCGGATTTCACTCTGCTGTCTCGCAGGTTCTCAATAATTTTCAATCTGCAGAACTCCCGCAACACCCGAGACGCTGGACAAGGGGAACACGCTGCCGACTGCAAGTCGGCGATGCGGCAGAGTGAAACTCTGCGCTACAATTCGAGACCACAGCTTGAGTTGGATGGCGTTCGGGCCGGCGTTCGTTTCCTTCCCGCTTGAGCTTTCATCGCGACCGATTACCTTTGTGCTCATGCCGCTTTACGAATTCCACTGCGAAAAATGCCGTCGCGATAGCGAAATCTTGGTGCGTTCGACCCGTTGGGAAGGGACGCCCTGCCCGCATTGCGGTTCGACGAAACTGGCCAAGAAGTTCTCCGTGTTCGCATCGAGTTCGGGAGAGGGCGGCGCCGGTGAAGCTCCAGCATGCACTTCAAATCCGCGCTCATGCGGACGATGCGGAACCGGGGTTCCGCACTCGCATTAACCACGAAGGGGCGACCAAACACGAACCGAGACGGCTCAAAGGGCGTCATTCTTGTGCATTAGTGTTCATTCGTGGTTCAGCCGAAATGCTCGCCGGGCTTGAAATCCAGCAGACTTTCCACCACCCATGTCGCTTGATGCGTCCCTAATTCTTCGCAGGAATATGCGCCTGTGCCGACCGCTAGCACATTCGCATTGATTGCGTTCGCGCAAGCGATATCGCGCGGGGTATCGCCAATCACGAGAATCTCTTTTCCGGGCAAGGGACCGCCCAGCATGTCGCGACCACGCTGTTGCGCAATGACAGCCAATTGGTTTCGATCTTCATGATCATCTCCAAAGGCGCCCGAACAAAAGGCGTCCCAAAGCCCAAAATGCTTGAGCTTGATCTCGGCGCCGAGCCGGATGTTTCCAGTGAGCAAACCGAGCAATGGTCCGCTGGGAAGAGTCTGGAAATAGTCAATCAAGTCGCGAACGCCGGGACAAACGGCGCCTTTGGATTCGCGGAGCAAGTAATCCAGCCAAAACACATAAGCCTCGAAGAAGCGCTCGAAGTTCTCGAGGCTAGGTTCGATCTGATGCAGCTGAAAACATTCCCGAACCAATGACGGATCTGTCCGCCCGGCGAAGTTCATCGTTCGCGTGGCATTGGGGATTTTGAACTCAGAAGAAAAAGTGCGCTCGAAAGCTCTGACGCCAGCGCCTTGTGTTCGAATCAATGTGCCGTCAATATCAAATAAGACGAGTCGGACCACGCCGACAAATTAGAAATTCACCTCCGCGAACGCAACTTCAACCTCGCTGTTGCCCGCTGTTTCCCAGCTAATTCAGCTAATTCCTTCCATTTCGCCTCCAGCCACTGCCGTTGCGTTGGGTAAAGCTGCTCGGAATCGATCAAACTGCCAACGGCCCAAGCGCGGTCGTAATCTCGCGAGTGGAAGTAAAGTTCAAACAGATCGAGGTGATAATGGGCGGTCTGGCCTCGCGTCAGTTTGGCGGTGTTGACGCGTCGCAGAAGGGCTTCGGCTTCGTGATGCCGCTGATTCAGCATGAGCGCGGCGCTGTGATTCACGAGGACGACCAGGGATTGGGGATTCTGAGAAAGCAATCGCAACGTGATCCCCACAGCCTCTTCCGGATTCTGCCGCGCGATAATCAACGTCGCCGCGTAATTGTTCATCACCACTGGATCGTGCGGACGAAGGGCAAAAGCACGCTGAGCGGCGGAGAGCATTAAGTCCACCTGTTTCAGTTGATCTCCGATATTGAACAGAAGCATCCAGTACTTTGGTTCGTGCGTTAGGTCCTGTTCGAGTTTCTCCAGTGAACTTCGGGCAATGGCTGGATAACCCAAGCGAAGCAGATCGGCGCAGATGGAGAGGCCCAAACCTGGATCGCCAATGTCCCATTCCGCCATTTTTTGAAAAGCAGTGTCGGCGACGAAGTGGCGATGCAGCCCGAGTTCCGCGCGCCCTTCGAGGAAATAGCTGTAGGCCTGCAGTTGATTGCGGACTGTCTCATGGCCGCGAATCTGGACTGCGGCGCGGCGCAGCTCTTCCCATGCTTGAGCGGTCGTCAATTGATCGGCGTAAAAGATCCAGAAACCGGCCTCGTCAGCGAAACTTGGAGCGACTCGCTTCAACAATTCCAGCGCGCGATCGCGCAATCCCAAGTCCACATATAACCCAGTCAATTTCATCGCTTCCAACGAGACCTCGGGCAAGTTCGTGATCGATTGACTCAGTTCGATGGCCTCGGCCCTCCGCCCCAATTCAAGCAGCAATCGCCAATAGCCAATGCGGTGAATGAGCTTCTCCGCGCCAATTTCTTTCAACTGCGCCAACGCCCTCGCGTAGCGGTCGAGGTCACGCGAGTGCGCATAAACCGCCAGTTGCAAACGGCAGGAGAGCATTTGTTGAACTGGGTCTTTAGATGCAGACTCCAGGCGCGCTTGCGCGGCTAAACGATCACTGGAAGGTCCCCATCCCAAAAGATAAGCCGAATGATAGAGCGGCAATTCAGCATCGGCTGGCAGCTTTTGAGATGCTTCCTTCCAGCGCGATCCAAACGCTGCGATATTTCCGCGATTGAAAAGAGACTTCAAATAGAAGGCTTCCAGACGGGGTGTTAATTCATCCGTTCGAGGTTGAAGCAATGCAATCAAGAGATCGAACCTGCTTTGACTGAAGAGCACATCACCCACAAGTTCCAGGTCGGCAACATTTGTCGCAGTCAACTTCAGCAGCCAAATCGACTGCCGCAACGCGTCGGGACCACTCTTGGTTTTGTCCTCGAGAAAAGTCCGCAACGCTCCCCGCAAAAGATTTGGATCCGCTTGATTGTTTGCGATGGCGGCTTTCCACGCGTAATGGGCTTGGCCGAATTCGCGCGCGGCTGTGGCCTTCAAAGCCGTTCGCTTCAATGACCATGCTTGTGCCAGGTCAAGTCCGCTGACTTTCACCATCGGGAGGAACCCCTTCGGCGTCATCCTCCAAATCCTCGGCAACGATAGGCCGGCAACTGACAGAAAAAGTAGAAGCGCCGCGCAGGCCACGCGAAACGAAGGCTCATGCAGCAACAATAGAATGAATGGATTCCCAGCAAACTTCCGGCTCAACCGACGTTTGGACAAGCACCCCATGGCGGAGCGGACTGTAACCAATCGAAGCCATTTGGCAAGCCGGAAGTTTTTGCAAAAAGTTCCGCAAAGGAAACAAGTGCGACCGAGCGGTCCTTGATAGCGCCCGCGAGTTGTGCGGTGTTGATTACGTCGCAAGCGGCGCAGGCTTTGACATGGCTTTGCCTTTTCGCCGCGCAAGGTAATCTTCAACAAACAACAAATTGGTGTCGCCAGCACGCTGCACGACTTTCAGCAAATCTTGCATGCTGGAGACCTCTTCGAGTTGTTCGGTGAGAAACCAAGCCAGAAAATTATGCGTGATATGATCAGACTCTTTCAGCGACAGCTCGACCAAATCGTTGATTTGCTGCGTCACGGTTTTCTCCTGTTCGAGCGAGATTTGCACGGCTTCTTCCACCGATTTGAAATCCGCTTTGGGCATGGCAATGGCTGGAATCTCGACGCGTCCGCCGGCATCGACAACGTATCTGACGAAGCGCATGGCATGATCGCGTTCTTCCTCGGATTGATTGTAGAAATGCGCCGCCAGTTCCGGGAGCGTTTCAGAAGCAAAGTGGGAAGCGATAGAGACATATTGCAGGGACGCGCTGAATTCGTTGCCAATCTGTTCGTTGATGGCCGCGTTCATGGAGTCGCTGATAAGCATAAGATTCCCCTTCTCGTAAGATTAATTCGCTGAGAGACTCTACGCTCCTGAACCTCCAAAGCAAGAAGAGCATTTGAAATTGCCATGAGATGGTTGCTGCCGCTGCTGGTTTGTCTCTTGCTCCATCAACAGAGTTTGTCGGCGGAGCCCATCGTGCCAGCCACTCAGATTGGCCTCCTCGACAAACGAGGTCTGACGGGTCTTGACACTTGGTTGGTCGACACGAAGCGCGAAGACCCGCGCCGCGTCTTTAGCGCCACAAATGGAATGATTCGCATCAGCGGCGAAGGATTGGGCTATCTCGGCACGGAAAAGGAATATCGCGACTATCATCTAGTGGTCGAATTCAAATGGGGGAAGACGAACTGGCATTGGGGCGATCGTGTCGGCAAGGCGGGTGATTCGGGCATTTTCCTGCACGCGACCGGTCCAGACGGCAACAGCCACGATGGCCGCGGCGCGTTTATGGCGGCCATCGAATGTAACCTGTTTCAAGGAGCAACCGGCGACTTCCTTCTGATCCGCGGCAACGCGCACGATGGCTCTCTGATCGCTCCGAGACTCACAACAGAGGTTGCTAACGCACGCGATGGCGATGGTTCGTTCACTTGGCAACGAGGCGGACGCCGCCAAACCGTCCAACGCTGGGGACGCGTGAACTGGTCCGGCAAGGATGCGAATTGGAAAGACGTTCTCGATTTCCGCGGGGCGCATGATGTCGAAAGCCCTCCCGATGAATGGACGCGCGGCGAATGCGTCTGCGCAGGCGACAGGATCACAATCAAAGTCAACGGCGTCACTGTTAACGAAGCTTTCCAAGTCTATCCCACTAAGGGAAAGATTCTCTTGCAATGCGAAGGTTCCGAAATCTTCTTCCGGCGATTTGAACTGCAGCCTTTGAACGTTCCTGCACTTCCTGCACGCCGAACCAATTGATTGTCTTGCGCTCGCGCCAATTCTCGAACAACATCCGCTCCATCCCCGTAGGACAGCGCGTCTCGCCTGTCCTGAAGTTTCAACGCGGGATTGTTTAAAACCGTTTTGTTCAACTCGTATGAAAAACTCAACGCGCCCCTATCGATCTCTCCTTAAAGCCATCAACAGCCTGTCGGTCATAGTCATTTCCTCCTTCCCCTTAACGGTCGCCGAACCAATCGTTCCGCCCGGGGCCCATCTGGAAAAGCTATTTGAAGGCATTGTCCTCACCGAAGGCGTCGCCGTCGCCCCAGATGGATTGGTCTATTTCAGCGACATCACCTTTTCCCATGTCGCGCGCGATGACAAAGGCGCGATTCATGCCGGTCACATTTGGCGGTATGATCCGAAGACCGGCAAAACAGCGATCTTTCGTTCACCCAGCGGCATGTCCAACGGCATCAAATTCGACGCTGACGGAAATATGCTCGTGTGTGAAGGCGCTGACTATGGCGGACGCAGAGTTACTCGAACTGATATGAAGACCGGCATGAGTTACATCATTGCGGGCTTGTTCGAAGGGCGTCCTTTCAATGCTCCGAACGACGTGACGATCGACGAGAAGGGCCGCATCTACTTTAGTGATCCACGGTACCTCGGCTACGAAACCATCGATCAGCCCGTGATGGCCGTCTACCGGATTGATTTGGACGGCTCGATTCATCGCATCATCACCGATGCAGGGAAACCTAACGGCGTTTGCGTGTCGCCCGACCAAAAATCGATGTACGTCGTCAGTAATGACAATGGCGCGACTGGATTCGAACGCCTCAGCAAAGGGGCCGCTCAAGCCACGGGCGTTTCTGTTCCATTGCGCAAAGGTTACATGGCGCTCATGGCTTATGATCTGGCGGCAGATGGGTCGGCCAAGTTCCGCAAGACTCTCGTTGATTACGCCCCTTATGATGGCCCAGATGGTTTGGTTTGTGACAAACAAGGCAATCTTTACGTCGCCGTTCGCGCAGAAAATCGACCGGGCATCTGTGTCTATTCACCCGACGGTCGCGAACTGGCCTACATCAAAACCGAAGTTCCTACCAACGTCGGATTCGGCCGCGGCCAAGAAAGCAAAACCCTCTACATCACGGCTGGCAAAGGACTCTATCGAATTCGGCTCAACCAAGAGGGATACCAATTGCCGGCCAAGCGGTAGGCGCTGCTCTGGGCGGCGGAATTCACGGTTTGAAACAACACTTCAGGAGTTGAGGTTTTTAAGCCTTTCTTAGATTCATCTCCGCAAAATAAAGATTCCAAGTAAGCGCCGCCGCTGCGGCTTCCGCCTTCTGCTCCGTTTGGACGGGCTTTCTCTGCATTGCCACTAATTCCTTCGGATCGACGGGTGTGCTGCCAGCAGCGCACGCCGAAGCTGTAGATATCGCTGCGGGTATCAATATCCAGTCCGCTCGTTTCCATCTGTTCCCGACTCCTGAAAGCAGGCGTGCCAATGAACTGCTGCAACTGTGTGTAAACTGTCGGGTGCGTCCGCCGGCTTTCAGTCGCTTTGGCGATGCTCGGGGCGCAAAGCGGGGTCACATCTCACAAGACCAGTCAACAATTCAAGAACCTGTTTCATTCGAGCTGGTTCCGCGCGGTCGTGTTCCAATCGCCGTTCGTATCGTTGGGCGTTCGTCGCCACCACTCCGTAATGTCGCTGCTCGACCGTCTGGGCCAGTTCCGCCAGTTTCATCCCGCATAACCGCCGCCTCAAATACAGCGCCAGGTCCCGTCCACTGTCGCCATATTCGTCCCGAAATTCAGCCCGCCATCTCCGGGAGGATCTCCAGGAAATGCTGCCGGTCGCGGTTGTCCCGGAACGGGAAGATGGATTCTCGTGCATTGCCGCGCGCGCTCACATGATGCCAACCACCCGCCTTCTCGATCGGCAAAGGCCGTGCCATGGCCGCCAAAGCCTGTTTATTCCATTGCAGCCGGTCAATTATATAACTGTAATTGTGATATATGACCCCACTCCTCAACCCCCGAGTGCTTGAAGACAATCGGTCTGGAAAAACCGATTGGCACTTCGCACCGGACCGCGAACCGTCCCGGTTCGCAGCGCGCCCGCAAGCACCGAGCGCACCGGGCTCCGGCTGGCGGCGAAATAGCCGGTCCCGCTGCGGACGGGGACCGTCCGCGGTCCGCACCGTCCCATCGGTCCGAACCTGAAAAACCGTTGCGTAACCTCTGTAATTATCCTTTGATGCCGGTATGGAGGAATCCCGTCAGCCCAATCGGACTGGACCGCCGCACAATCCCGGAGTGCGCGAGTTGATCGAGCCGTGAAATGACTCGGGAACGCGAAATATTTCAGAAAGCGTTGGAACAGCCTTCCATCGAGGCTCGTCCGGCTTTTCTGGTGCAAGCCACCGCCGGCGATCCGAAACTCAAGGCCGCCGTCAAACCCGAGACCGGCGAGATCATCAAACACGACCGGCTCGAAGGTGCGATTGACAATACTTAGCGTCACCGGTCGCTGCTGACGGCAAGGTCTATTTCGTAAGCGAAGCAGGGAACGTTTCCGTCGTCAAAGCCTCAGGTGAATGGACTGTTTTGAAAGTCAATAAGCTCGATGATCAGTGCTATGCGACGCCCGCGATTATGGACAACAAGCTCTGCATTCGGACGCAAAGTGCGCTCTACTGTTTCGGCAATCCAGAGTGATCGGATCTGACAACACTTCGCCAACTCAAAGGCTGGATGCTGAGGAAGGCGAGAGCGCACGACAACAATGGCTCGGACCATAGACCACGGTGAAATCTGCCGCCAAACACCGACCCTGCGTCGGTCTGAGTTCTTTGCGGATCAAGAGCAAGATCAAGATCAGGATCAGGATCAACAAGCCAGAGCCACGCTCACGTCCCTTAACTCGCGCGGCGGACGACGAATTGACACGCGGGCAAGGAGAAGATTGGATTCGGTCATGCCAGCCAGTTAACTTCGCTGCCATCTGAAATATGAAAACACTGCTTCTCTCTGCCCTGGTTCTGTCGCTCGTCCTGTGCTCCGTCAGCGATGCGCCGGCCGCGGAGCATCCGCTCGTTTACGCAAAGGACGGCTCCGGCGTTTATGGTTACAAAGACACGCCGAAACTTCCGTGGTGCGAATATCTCGTTCACGATCCGGACCGGCCCGCGCCGAAACGGATCAATCCTGGTCCTGCGTTGCCGCCTGCGCCCGTCCCGGCGGATGCGATTGTGCTGTTTGACGGGAAAGATGTTTCGCAATGGCGCAGCAATTCATGGCGAGTTGTGGACGGTTGTCTCGAAGCTTCGGGAAATGTCATGCCGCGAACGAAAGAACAATTCGGCAGCTTTCAACTGCATCTGGAATGGATGCCACCGGCAAATTTCAACGGCCCTTGGTATGACCGCGGGAACAATGGCGTTTCACTTCATGGTTTGTACGAAATTCAAATCTTTGATTCGTGGACGGAAAAGTGGTGCCCCGACGGCCAGTGCGCGGCTGTCTATGGACAAACGCCACCGCTCGTGAACGCATGCCGTCCGCCGGGCGAATGGCAAAGTTACGACATCGCGTTCACGGCCCCTGTCATCGAAGATGGCAAGGTTGTGAGGCCCGCGCGAATCACGATGTTTCACAACGGTGTGCTCGTCCATTTGAACCAGGAAACTTACGGCGGCACCGGCCATCGCGGATTGCCCCGCCCCGTCAAAGTGAGCGAGGGTCCAATCGTACTGGCGGGCCACGGCTGTGCGGTGCGGTTCAGGAATATTTGGGTTCGGAAACTTTAGACTCTTTCTCGATCTAGGTTCTAAACCGGCGTCGGAGGACAGACGAGGCGCGCTGTCTTACCGCGTTCATTCATTCATAGGCGAAAGCGCGAGAGAACTCATCGCACCGTCCGATTGCGCAGCAACAACACACTCGCCTTGTCTCGCAGCAATTCCTCGTAGCGCGCGACGTGTTCAGACGGAATTGCCATCGGCACTTGTGCTGCGCCGAGAAGCAGGTCGATATCGCCGTCCCCATCGGCATCGCCGGCGCCAATCCGCATCCAGCGATTCCAGTAGCGATCATCGATGCTCGAGCGTTCGACCGCGCCATCGGTTCGTTGCGTCAGGATCAGCGCGGTCGTCGGAGTTGGCGAACGCCAGTCCGGATAGAACGCAGTCGCCGCAAGGTCGACGCGGCCATTGCCATCGAAGTCACCGGATACAACGTCCATCGCGCCATCAAGGCGCTCGAAGAGAACTTCGGCGAATTTCCAATTCCCTTCGTTGCGCAGGATGCGGACACCATAGTGCGCCTTGATCGGCCGGCCTCGAAGTTCCAGGTTGTTTCCGGCCGATTCGACCAGATCGGGCTTTCCATCTTTGTCCCAATCAACCAGCAAACATCGATTGTATCCCCATCCGACCGGCCTATCGATAATCACGCGCGGCAAAAAACGGCGCTCTCCTTCGTTGACAAATGCGAGCAGGCGCGGACGAGCATTGGCGACGGCGATCATCACATCGAAGTCACCATCGCCATCAAAATCCGCGACGTCGCCCCAGGTTGCACCCGGTTCCTCGAATAAGACATTCTCCTGCAGCGTTTCTTGGCCGCCCCACCAAAGGCCGACGCGTCCGATTGGGTAATCACCAAAAGCGCAGACAAACAAATCATCGATGCCATCACCATCCACGTCTGCAGTCCGGTGCGCGGTAATGCGCGGATGTTTATCCACGACCGTCTGTTGCTTTTGCTCACTCAGACTGAAATCGACAATTCGTCCAAGGCCAAAGTCACGCCCGAAGTGGCCCATCAACGCGACGCGGCGTATCGGACCGAAGCGTTCGAAGCCAACTGGCTCCGAATGCACCTCAATGCTGCTCGTGCGTCCCCGCTCCAAGACCATCAATTCCGCAGGCCGGGAAGTGCCAATCAACAGCGTTTGATCGAACGAATCAATGCAAGCCATCGTGATTACCAAAGCTGGGATTGCGAGAGGCACAGGTTCGAACAGCGGCGAAGGATTGGGCTTCGGTTTTAGTTCAGGCTCTTTGTACTGGACCGAAGCTTGATCGAGGAAGTACGTGCGAATCGCCTCGAACTGTTCGCGCGTGACCAATGGCGCGGGTGGAACAAGTCGGGTGTCCACAAGCACCGGATGCAATTCGATATCGGCCGGATGACCGAGATAGCTCCCCATCCAGGCAAGCAAATACGGCCATTCTTCGCGCGGCAGAAAAGAAGGAGATGGACATGAGTGACATCGTGAACAGGCCACGTTGGCGAGCGCTTCGCCGTTTTCCGTCTTCGTCGGTTGATGTTTCGGTTCGCAACCCGCGGCAAACATCAACGCCGCGCCCAAACACGTCCCAACGCACGTTGGATTCGAACGGTTCATCATTCGCGCCAGCTCGACAGCGCGGTCTTGGTCGGCCTCGCCCTTTTCATGACGGACAGCTTGCGATCCTCCAAGTTTGGGTCAAGGCCGAAGGTGGCCGGGCCGATGAGTGCGCTCATGCTGACTCCACTCGGAACTTTCCCTGTCTCGCAGCGCAGAGTTTCACTCTGCCGTATCGCAAGATTCACGACGGTGCGCCGTTACTCTTCAATCCAGACCAATGTTCCGTTCGGGATCGAATCGAACAATGGCAACAAGTCGGCTGATGACAAATGAAGGCAGCCCTTCGAAGCTGGCCGGCCTAAGGTCATTTCGTCGCCCGTGCCATGGATGTAGATATATCGAGCGTGCGTGTCCACGTTGCCGCCACGATTGAAGCCGGGCTCGAGGCCCTCGAGCCAAAGTATTCTGTGAGTGATCGCCGCTCCCGGATGCCCTTGCCACGTCAGACCGGCCGGCTGCCGGCTGCGAAACACCGTGCCGATGGGCCGGCCGCCGCCAATCTTTTCCGCGATGCGATGCAGGCCAAGCGGAGTTTGGTTGGATCCTTCTTGTTGGCCGATGCCGAAACGAGAAGAGGAAATGCGGTATCGATTCCGAATGCGATATTGTGGAAAAGTCCCGACGCCGCCTCTTCCGGGAACGCGTTCGAGCAGCAACAGGATCTGTTTGCGGACACTTGCCACCAGAACGAACCGCCTTGGACGAACGCCTTGTTTTCGGCACGCGACCCTAAATGATCGGGAGAGATGCGAAGAGCGCCGGGCTGACGAAACTCCGCGAGATTCTGGAGTGCGCCAGTCCACCGGCATGTTTCGGCCTGATCGTCCCAAAGTGGCCGAGGGCTGCCGTGCTCCAATACGCTGTCGACCCCAAGTCCGCTTCATGGTTCAACGCCTGCGTCACGCGAATGAAGACCGGCAGGACGCGCTGTCCTGCCGGTGAGGAAGGAAATTTCAGTCTGCACGTTGGCCTTTGTCAGACTGTCAATGCCCCGACCGTTCGAATCGCTGAGGTCTCGTTATTGGCGGGCTTGGTCAGTTTCTTGACGAGCACTTTTGAGTTGCGTCCGCTCTGGTCGTATTTTTCACGCCGCGCCGGCGGGAGATCATCACGCGTGCCTTCGGCAAAACCGCCTTTCGATTGGAAGTAAGTGAAGGTCTGGGTCGAGAGCGTGATCAACTCGTTCAAGCCGAACTCGCGGGCTTTGTCTTCAACAAAATTAATCATCTTACGCCCGATACCTTGATTTTCGTGCGACGGTCTTACATAGAGGCACGCGAGCTCGCCCTGACTTTGTTCCGGATAAACGTGCAACGCGACGCACGCCACCGGATTTTTGTCGATCTCGAAGATGTAATAATCACCGAGCTGCTTTTCAATCATCGGCCGGGTCCGTTTGACGAGTTCGTCGGTAGCGACGGAACTCTTGATCAGCATCAAAATGCTGCGGACATCCTTTTTCATCGCGCGGCGAATCTGCTGATATTCGTTCGCGTAAATCAGAGTGCCGATGCCTTCATTCGAGAAAACCTCCGCCAGCAAGCCTTCATCCACGCGGCCATTGATGATGTGCACTCTGGGAACGCTGCCGCGGCAAGCGGCGGCGGCATGAATGGCTTTCGAGACAGCTTCAGGCGCGAGTTCATTTTTGTGATGGCTCAGAATCTCGTTTAGATCGCCGGCCAACATCTGACGGATGAGTTGACCCTGTCGAATGATGCCGTCGAAGGTCGTGATGTAAATGAGCTTCGCCGCCTTCAAAGCTTCGGCGATGGCCAATGCGACTGCATCAGAATTGACCCGGTAAGTTTTGCCATCGCCATCAAAACCCAATGGCGGCACCACGGGAACGATTCCTTGAGTCAGCAGCGTCTGCAACAATTCGATGTCCACGCGCTCGACTTTGCCCGTGAACAGGTGATCGACCCCTTGGATGATTCCGAGCGGGTGCGCAATGATCGCGTTGGTGCAGGCAGCTCGGAGGTCATTCGCCGAGAGACCTTCCAAGATCTCGTGAGTGAGCCGATTAGCAGCCGTGAGCGCAAGTTTTAGCGTCTCGGCGTCCGTAATTCCGCTTCCTTCAAGGTCGGAAGGCGTCACTCGTTGTTCTTTGGCCAACGCCCGGATTTGCGCGGCGGCGCCGTGCACCAGCACGACGCGGATGTTCAATGATCGAAGGACCGCAACATCCAGCAGGATATTTGCGAAGTTCTCGTCGGTGACGATGGCGCCATCGACGCTGATAATAAAAACCTTCTCCCGGAATCGCGGGATGTATTGGAGAATGCCTCGGAGGTCGGTGAGTTTCACTTCAGCTAGGAAGACAATTGATGTCCACGGTCGCGATATCGAATGAACGGGTCTCTGGACTTTGCATCGTGCAAATCAAGAGATAAGTAGGTCCGTTTCGCTGGGGATTCAACTGCTAATTTGGAAAGCGGCGCTCCTTTGGACAGGTTCAAACCGAAGCGCCTGAAGCAAGCAATTGTGGCAGGTTCAGAATCTGCATGGTCTCAGGCCCCATGCCGAGAGCATAGATGCCGTGGCGGGTACAATAGTCAGCCACGTGCTCGGGGATGTAGAGACTCGCGAAGACAGGCTTTAATGGTGATTGGGCATACTGTGGAAAGTATTCTCGAACTTCCGAGAGCATTTCGCGAAACAGATCGATATCCTTGAGCTTAGGGTCCGTTTTGGATGCCACGACGACCCACCCGCGCTCGGTCGCGTAGACATAATCGAATTCGCGCATGCGTGATGGATCAGACGGATGGCGCAAGCGCAATCGCGGTCCGGAGAATAGTTCCTCATTTGTTCCTCCAAGCTTGAAGACCTCCCGGCCAAGATGAGGAATGTTCGGAGCGACAATATCTTCAACGAAGGTTCCCATCTTTTGCGTGATCTCACCCCATTGCTTCTGCGCCTGGATGCGCCATTGACGCATCTCGGCAATGTCCTGGCGTATTTCCGCCCGGAACTCTTCGTTGCCGCGCCGCATCTCTTCAATACTGTGCCGAGTTTCTTCGATGCCCCGGCGCATCTCTTCGGCACCGCGCCGACTTTCTTCATTCGCGCGCCGCATTTCGGCGATTCCTTCGGTCGTGTGCCGGATGAAGGAAGTCAAAGCAGCTTCGAGAGTGTCCACTCGCTCGTCCGTGTTTCCGAATGCCATAACAGCAGAATAACAGATCAGAGATCGCTTACAAGGCAACGAACTGTCGTGAATCATCGCAGTGTCTGACTTTACCGCCAGACCACACGATGAATTCTGATTCCAACTGCCGATATGACCCATTAGAGTGAGCGCATGAATTCAGCTTCCACCTTGAAAGATCAAGTCGCGGTAATCACAGGAGCGAGCAGCGGCATTGGCGCAGCCGTTGCCCGCAATTTGAGCCAGGCCGGGATGAAACTTGTTTTGACGGCGAGGCGTTCCGAACGCATCGATTCGCTAGCGAAAGAAATCGGCGAATCGGCGTCGCTGATGGGGGATATCACCGAACCGAGCTTGCCGCAGAAGTTGCTCGACCTTGCACTGCAACGCTTCGGGCGCTGCGACGTCATCTGCAACAACGCGGGCGTTGTCGATGTTGGACCGATCGAAGAGATCGACATCGAAAGGGTTTGCCGCATGGTGCGAATCAATGTCGAAGCAGCGTTCCGGCTCGCTTACGCAGCGGTGCGCCATTTCAAACGGATCAACCAAGGACATCTCGTAAACACTTCGAGCATTCTGGGAACAAAGGTCCGTCCGACGGCCGGCGCCTATGCCGGAACCAAGTATGCCATCGAAGCGCTCTCCGAAGGATTGCGGATGGAACTCGCCGGGACGAATGTCAAAGTGAGCTGCATCGAGCCAGGCTTAGTCCTGACGGAATTGCACAATCATTGGAAGGTGCATCCGACCAAAAGCATGAATATCTCGTCGCCGCTACAACCCGAAGACATCGCCCGCACCATCCGCTTCCTGCTCGAACAACCCGCACATATCCGCATTCCGCGCCTGTTGATTATGCCCGGAGAACAGCAGCTGTAGTTGGACGACGACTCCGTTTCATTAGGCCGAAGCGAGCGCGTTTTGCAGCGCGCTCAGACACCGCCGATTTTCGTCCGGCGTGCCCACCGAGATACGAATCCATTCGGGCAATTGGTAGCCCGCCATCGGGCGCGCAATCACGCCGAGCTTTTGCAGTTCGTTAAAGACTCGCTGGCCGTTCCCCACGCGGACCAAAATGAAATTCGCGGCTGAGGGGACATGTTCCAACCCCAATTCGCTGAAAGCCTGCGTGAAGAATTGCAGCCCAGCCTTATTATTGGCGCGCGTATTCGCTATGTGACCGGCGTCATCGAGCGCAGCTAAAGCGCCGGCTTGAACCAACGCGTTTATGTTGAACGGTTGGCGGACTTTTTCGAGAGCCGCGACAAGTTCGGCGTGACCGATACCGTACCCCAGGCGCAGGCCTGCCAGGCCGAAGATTTTGGAGAAGGTCCGCATCAAAAGGAGATTTGGCTTCTCGCCGGCGCGGATCAAAGGGAGCAAGTCAACGGGATCATCAAGGAATTCCAGGTAGGCCTCGTCCATTACCAACAGCACGCGGGACGGAACTTCCTTGATGAGGCGCATCACTTCCTGACGCGGCGCTAGAGTGCCGGTTGGGTTGTTGGGATTAGCCACGAACATGACCTGAGTTTGCGGAGTGATGGCGTTTAGCATCGCGGGAAGATCGTGACCGTAATTCTTCGCCGGAACGGCAATTAAGTTGGCGCCGAAGAGATGCGTTATAATTGGGTAAACGGCAAAACAATATTGCGACACGATCACATCCACACCAGGTCTCATGAGCGCATGACCGACAAATTCAATGATCTCATTCGAGCCGTTTCCGAGAATAAGATTGGCCGTCGGGACGGCAAGCTTCTCCGCAAGTTTCTGCTTCAAATAAAAGGCGTTGCCATCCGGGTAAAGATGGAGCTGCGCCAGGACGCGGCGCATTGCGGCGAGCGCCGCGGGCGAAGGACCGAGCGGATTTTCGTTCGAGGCGAGCTTGATGATCTCCGAAGCAGGCAAATTCAACTCGCGCGCGACTTCTTCGATGGGGCGGCCCGGTTGGTAAACGGGCAAGTTCCGCAGGGCGGGGTTTAAGGCCAGACCAGCAGACATAATCAGTGTCTTTCCATAAACTTGCGCGGTAGGAAAGGCGTCCCGCCTGTCCAGGATTTGCGTACACCAAGAGCATAGACAGGCGAGACGCGCTGTCCTGCCAGGTTCATGGTTCCGGTGCGTGTCATGTTAGGAGTTTTCAATAACGCAATTCTACAATGCCTTCACGATGCGATTCACATCGACGTGCTGAGCGATGACATCTCGGATCAAGGAGATTTTTTGGGTTTCGTTTGGACGAGTTTTGACGATCAGGTCGTGCAACTTGGACGCGACGAGATAGCTGTCCTCGGCAGCCAGTAGCATCGGGAACGGCATCTCACGAATGACTTTTATGACACTCGAACTGGGACGCAAATTGCCTGTCAGAACGATGCCGGCCAGGCCGTCAGCTTGCCCTAAGAGCGTCGTTGCGGCCGCCAGAATAATGTCCTCGCGATCACCCGACGCGATCAGGAGCACGCCGTTCTTGAATGTATTGAGCGTGTTTTGCAGTCCCATCGCGCCGACAACGACGTCGTCGACGAGATTATGGATTTGATCAGGCCGGTTGAGAAGTTCAGCGCCAAGTTCTTCCTGGATTAATTCCATAGTCGGCCGCGTCAGTATGGGTTGGTGTGGAACCACGCCGAGCAACTCGAGGCCCTTGCGCTTGAGCCCGCGCCGCGCAAACTCCGTAACCGAGTCGAGTTTTTCCGGAGTCACCTTGTTGAGAATGACACCGATAATCTCGACGCCCTCTTTCTCGAAGAGGGCCTGATTGAGCGAAACCTCGTCAATCGGTTTTCCGATCCCGCCTTGAGTGACGATGACGACTTTCGTCTCGAGAAGTTTTGCGACGCGGGCATTGGACAAATCAAACACGGACCCGACTCCCGCGTGACCTGATCCTTCACAAAGGACGAAATCCTTTTCCCATGCGACGCGATCGAACGCTTTCTGAATTTTTTTCACCAGGGCGTCGTAGTTCGACGATTGGAGATATTTGCGGGTGAAATCCGGTTCGACCGCGATTGGACTCATATCCACCAGCGGACAGTTGAGTTGATAGACCCGGTCCATCAACACGGTATCTTCATCGATCTTCTGTTCGTCAATTTCGACGAAGCGTTGGCCGACCGGTTTGATGTAGCCCACGCGTGGATGAAACTTTTGCAAGGCGGCGACCAGGCCTAACGACGTCGTGGTCTTGCCGTCGTTCTGCCGCGTGGCGGCAATAAAGACACGCGGGGTTTCAGTGTTCATGCCGTGACCGGTCGTAGGATAGGCGTCTCGCCTGTCCAGCATCTGCGTACACCAAAATCAGGACAGGCGAGACGCCCGATCCTGCCAAGAGCATGGGCGCTATGCGCGTAAACGTAAGATTAACAAGCAGCTCCTGGCTGATGGTCGAGTTCATCGAAAGCTGGCCCAGTCATTCGATTACTGAATGCGCCTTTTCTGTGTAGAGCAAATTGTAAGCGATGGATTGGAGGCCGATGATCGCGGCGACGCCCAGAATGTCGTGGGCATTTGAACCACGCGAAACGTCCGCTGCGGGTCTGTCCAAGCCAAGAAGAATTTGTCCGTATGCGTTTGCACGAGCGATATGCTGAATCAGCTTGCTTCCGATGTTTCCCGCATTGAGGTCCGGGAAAATTAGCACATTGGCGCGGCCGGCTACCTTGCTTTCCGGAATCTTGCGTGTGGCGATTTCCGGAACAAGCGCTGCGTCTAACTGCAACTCACCGTCAAAGTCGGCTTCCACCATTTTTTGTTTTGCCTTTTGTTCGGCCAGCGCAGTGGCCGCTTGCACCTTGCCAATGGAAGGATGAGTGGCGCTCCCCTTGGTTGAGTAGGAAAGAAGAGCTACGCGGGCACGCACTCCGAGTAATTGCCGAGCCAATTGAGCCGTCGAAACTGCAATGTCCGCGAGCTGTTCCACATTCGGGTCCGGGATGACGCCGCAATCCGCCATGAACATCACTCCATTTTCTCCGAAGCGGCTGTCTTCGACTTCGATGATCATGCAGCTTGAAGCGGTCGAGGCTTGGGGCGCAACCTTGATAATTTGGAACAGCGGCCGCAAGACGCTGCCGGTGATTTCATTTGTTCCGGAAACGAGGCCATCGACTTGATGCATGGCCACCATCATGGCGCCGAAATAATTCGGCTTGAGCATCGCTTCGCGCGCTTCGGTCTCTTTGATCCCTTTGTAGCGGCGAAGGAGCTCGAATCGCTTCGCGAAATTGTCCAATTCCTCGCTTTGCGCCGGATTAATGATGCGCACTCCTTCTAGTGAAACATTCAGTTGCGCGGCCGCTTCTTTGATTTTCGAGCGATCGCCGAGCAGGATCGGGACCCCCAGGCGCAACGAGTAGAACTGCCGCGCCGCCTGCAGGACACGAGGCTCGGTTCCCTCGGGGAAAACGATCCTTTTCGGATGCCGCTGCAGCTTTTCGATGACACTGCCAATAAATCGCATGTGGGTTTACTAGCGAAGCGCCGTCGAAACTGCAACCTGGAATCCAGTGAATAAAATAAAAATGACGAATCACTAGTGACCAATGACGAAAGAATGCCTAAATGACCAATGACCGAGTTGCGGCAGCCGGGATGTCCGCCCAACTCTCGCGGTTATACTTATACTTATACTCTCTATTTGAGAAACGCTTGCAGTCATTAGTCATTGGGAATTCTTTCGTCATTGGCCATTCGCCCTTTGTCCCTTGGCCTTTGGCGTTCAGCCGTGCCAACAAAAATGCGCCAGCCACTGCGGCTGGCGCACCCTCGTGGATATGCGGGGAGGCTAATCGCCACTATCCTTGAGAATCTCGAACTTCGGCACACCGTCGCTGATCAGATTGATCACAACACCTTCCTCGCCGGCAGTTGTCACAGCCTCTCGGAATTGCCTGGGAGTTCGCACCGGTTTGTTGTCCACATCTGTAATAATATCTCCCACCTTGATCCGGGTCTCAGCTGCCGGGCTGCCGGGTTTGATCTCTGTCACAACAACGCCTTCTCTCATGTCGGTTCCATACTTCTCAGCTAATTCCTTCGTCAGCGCCTGAACCGTCAATCCTAAGCCTTGCGTGCTGCCGTTGTTGTTCGACGAGCTTCTGGACCGTCCAGCGACTTGAAGATTCTGTTCTGGCCAAGCGGCCGACTTGACCTTGACTTTGATCTCTTTGCCCTTCCGGAACCCCTCCAACCGATAAACGTCTAAGGTGATTTCACTGCCGACTTTGTGGGCGCGGACCTCATTCCTCAGTTGTATCGCGTCGGTGACCGGTTTTCCCTCAACTGCCGTGATAATGTCATGCGGGCGAAGATCGGACTTGATGGCTGGACCGTTCGGTTCAATCGTTCGCACGACAACACCATCATTCACTTCCTCGACTCTTTCTTTCAGCGGTGAGCTTTTCAGCGGTTCAATCGAAATGCCCAGCCAAGCTCGCGTAAATTTCCCTTCCGCGATCAATTGATCCGAGACCTGCCGGGCCAGATTGACGGGCACGGCAAAGCCAATGCCGGTCCTCAAGCCGCGAATGAGTGTATTGATGCCAATCACTTCGCCGTAGATATTCACGAGCGGTCCGCCGCTGTTGCCGGGATTAATACTCGCGTCCGTCTGGATGAAATCTTGATCCATCGAAGCGCCGAGTGAATTTTCAAAACTCGGAATCACATGCGTGCGTCCCTTCGCGCTGACGTGACCGAACGTCACGCTGTAGTCGAGGTCGAACGGCGCGCCGATTGCGATCGCGAACTCACCGACGCGAGTCTTGGCCGAATCGCCTAGCGCGGCCACGGTTAAGTTGTCCGCGTCAATCTTGATGACGGCAATGTCCGATTGCGGATCGATTCCGCGGACTTCAGCCGAGTACTCTTTGCCGTTCTTGAGGCGCACTCTGATCTTTTCGGAATCTTCGACGACATGCGTGTTCGTGAGAATGTAGCCATTCTTGCGAATCACCACGCCGGAACCACGACCATCGAAGATGGGGGCGCGGCGGCGGTCGGGAGGCTCCGCTTGACGCTTTTTCCGTTGCTCTTCCCATTGGCGCCGAAATTCGGGAGGGAGCATTTCAAGCAGAGGATTGTCTGGATCAATCTCCATGTACTCCGGTTTGCGGGCGACCTCAATGACGACAACGGCTGGGGAAACGGCTTCGGCAACTTCAATAAAGGCTTCATTGAGTTGTCGCGCCATCTCGAGCGCAGGCGAAGCTGCCGTAGTGGCCAGGGACCATGGACCGGCGGCCAAGGCTCCCGCGATGACAACTCCTCCCAGAACGTCTTTCACTTTCAACATCCGACACGTGTGGTTTTTCATGAAAGACATATTCATGCACTTGGAGCAATATTTCCAGAAAACGTTCAAACTTCATTTCGACCTTGGGAGCGCGGACTGCCGAGTCCGCGAGCGGAATGATTGAAAAGCCGAAACGAGGCGCGGACTCGGCGGTCCGCGCTCCCCAAGGTCGAAACGAAATTGAAATGAAATTCGCCCCCATTGACTTGTGCTGGATTGCCCGATAACGTTTTTCAGACGTGAGTCCAAAGTAATGCGCGACGTAATCGAAAAACTTCTGATCCTGCAAGACCGCGACCGCAAAATCGTTCGTGTGCACGCCGAGTTAGGCAACATTAAACCGGAACGAGACGCCCTGCAAAGACGGCTGAACGGCGCCCAACAAGCGCTTGATGCGGCCAAGTTGAAACTAAAGCAGATTGAAACGGAACGGAAACAGCTTGAACTTGAGGTGGAAGCAAAAAAGCAGCAGATCGAGAAGTATTCGTTGCAACAATTCCAGACCAAGAAAAATGACGAGTACAAGGCGCTGGCTCACGAAATTGATGGTTGCAAGGCCGCCATTGTGACTCTGGAGGATCAGCAGTTGGAGTTGATGGAAAGAGCCGACGAAGTCCAAAAGGAAATCGCGGCCGCGAATCAGACGCTCCAGGAAATGAAAAAGCTGGCGGATAGTCAGGCAGCCCAGCTCTCGGATCGGGAACAAAGTCTGAAGCGCCAATTGGCAGACTTCGAATCGAATCACGACGAGCTTACAGCGGCCGTCGAAGAAAGCGTTCTGGCGCGTTATCAGCGATTACGCAAGCAACGGGGCGAAAGTTCGGTCGTCGGCATCGAACACAGCGTTTGTGGCGGTTGCCACATGAAATTACCGATCCAAATTGTGATATCTTGCCAAGGGCAGAACGAGCTTGTGTCCTGTCCGAATTGCGGCCGCATCCTCTATTACGCGCGGCACATGGACCTGGCGGTGGCGGAGTAGCGCCCATCGAAAACTAGGCCCAGCTCAGCTAAACTAAGCTGAGCCTTAGCTTGGGCTTGGTTTTTCGTTCCTCGTTGTAACCTTTGCAACCTTGTAACCTTAACCTTTGTCCGGTCTTGCATCAATCGCCCGGCACCGTAATCTCCGTCCATGAATCCTCGTTACTCCGCAAGCGAGAGACTTCGTCGGCTGCCTCTCGGCTTCACCTTGATTGAACTGCTGGTCGTAATCGCGATCATTGCAATTCTTGCTGGAATGCTTTTGCCCGCGTTGAGCAAAGCCAAAGTGAAGGGACAAGGTGTGATCTGCACCAGCAACCTGAAACAGTTGCAGCTTTCCTGGTCGATGTACGCGGACGACAACAACGACCATCTGGTCATGAACTATTACGGCGATCCGAATGCGCCCGAACGGTGGGTGCGCGGTGACATGACAAACGATCCGGATGCGACCAACGCCACCTACATGCAAACAGGCTACCTCTGGAAGTGCAATCCGGCGCTCGGCATTTAGAAATGTCCCGGCGATCTCAGCACACAACAGGGAGGACGCCGCTTGCCCCGCATCCGCAGTGTTTCCATCGACAGTGCCTTTAGCAATCCGGGAGCGCTCGGCTATCTCAACAAAGTCTAGTATAAAGTCAGTGACCAAGAAAACGAGAAAACCGGAAGGAGGGAGCGCCACCAACTTTGGCGGCCTTTCTCTTCCTCGAAAACTCTTCAGAGGAAAAAATCAAGGTCTCCCGTTGACAAACCACACACCCGCTCTCTGTGGTTCAATTGCCGTCTCAAGGTTGAAACCCACCGAGGCCTGGGAAGCTCATTCCAGTCCGCTACCGTCCCAATATGAATGTCTCCAGCCGCGCTGATGACCGCCAGCCGATCGCCACGCGGTGAAAAGGCCGGCAAGGCGCGCCTGCGGAGAACGTTTCTCCCATTATTGCCACTGTGTCATCGCCGGGTCCCCGCACTTGCAGGAGCGGCCCGAGGCTCCACACCTGATGTCGTTCCGCTGGCGCATTTTGATTGTTCGTTCGGAGTCGGGCGATTCTGTCAGTGCCTGGATGCGGCAGATTTAGCCCCCGGTAATTCTTCAAGTTCTAGGCAGGTTGGCTTGTCGGTTTCGGCGCGCAATCGAGACGATTAAGCCTGTCGCTGTTTGTTCAGTCGCGATCAACCAGGGACTGCTCAATCGTTTTCAGAGGCAAGAACAACTGGAGTTCGTTCGCTGGCAGCGGAACAAATCCGAATTGTTCGTAATAACGCGCGCCTTGCCGGTCCTTGGCGTCCACGAACAGACCGATGCCGCCCGCCGTCTCAAAGATTTCAAGCACCTTCCGCATGACGGCAATCAGCAATACCTTGCCGATTCCTTGTCGTTGCACTTCTTTGGCCGCGGCCAAACGACCGAGTTTAACGGCCGACACATCCCGTGGCAGTCTTCTTGCCTCTGGCGGAGGAAGCGATTCCGATTTGATTTGGCAAATGTTCAACGAGAAGAAACCGAGAATTGACTTCGGTTCGAGAGCGTCCTCCTCGACCAGGACGAATGTTTTCGATATTCCGCGCTCCGCATGCTGCCGGGCCGTGTGCTTGAGAAACGAGTTCAGGGCTTCGTTCCCGCAATCGAAGCTCTCTCGGTCATGAGATTTCGACAGAGGCTCGAGTTTACGCACGGACAGAACGTTTGTAGGCTTTCACCGCATTCCTGAGCCGCTTGTTCGGTTTCGGTGGGTTCTCTAAAAGTGAAAAAATCTTTCGCGCATCCTGCTGGGAGAGATGAATAATCGATTCTTTCTCGATCAGACGTTGAGCCTCCTGGTAAGCGGTCTGCACCACAAATTGATTGACTGTCGCTCCAACAAGTTCCGCTGCCTGCTCTAAGGTGGTCCTCACTTCATCCGAAACTCGGGCGGTGATTCTCTTTCGAGACTCTTCTAAAACATCGGCCATAAATGTATGGTGCCACCTTGGCACCGAGTTCGCAACGCCTTTCCATCTGTTTAACTCCATTCAGCTGTCCGTTTTCTTCCGTTTGCGAGGGATTTAAATGCAAACTCAGTGCCGTCACTCAGGCCGAGGGAGAAAAGGCGTTTCGTGCAGAGTCCGCGCGGCGAGTTTGCCATGATTTCCGCACCGCACCCCGTGCATTGCTGGCTTGAAGCCATAAAAGTCACACTGATTACCACGCACAACCGCTCGTGCTGCGTGGAGCTAATTATTAGCGGCTAGCCGCAGAGATCAGATAGCGAATCTCATCTTCGACTTCTTCGGACGTCGCCGCCGTCTCTGCGATCTCATCGCGCAAGAGTTGTCCGTAGCGCTTGCGCAGCCGATGGACCGCAACTTTAACGGCCCCTTCGCTCATGCTCAAGGCTGCGCCCACTTCGGCGCAGGGAATCAATGATTTGTCGCCCGCAAGAAGCGGTTGAAGGTGCTCGAAAAGGACCGCCTTGCCCTGGGTTATATATTCCTCACGCAGCCGGACCATGACTTGATCAAGCACCGTTAAAGCCCATCGGCGTTCAAACAGAATCTCAGGAGTGCCGCGATCGGCAGGCTCAAACTTGTAGCGAGACTCCGCATCCTGGTCATCCAACGAAACCAAAGCTTTTCCACCGCCACGTTTTTGCGTCCGAGCGCGCTCCCATTCGTTGGCCAGAAAATGTTTGAGTGTAGTCAGCAAATAAGAACGGAATCGTCCGCCTTCCCGGGTGATTCCTTCCAAGTAATGCTTATCTAAAAGCCTGTGGCTCGCGGCCAACACGACACTCCAGTGCGTGGTTCGAAAGGCGCCTGCCCCAACTCCCTGGGCCGGATGTTCGGAAGACGACATAGGTAGGTTGGCGGCCACTGTAATTGAATTGATCAGACTCGCCAGACAAGATTCCTCGTCGCGTGAGGGACTTGTCATTCCGCTCGTCGCCGATTAGATTACGGTGATTTCGGAAGGGCGGAGGATCGCTTCTGGCGCAAGCTGGAGGAGGAAAGTCCGAACTCCAAAGGGCGCGATGCCGCGTAACCTGAGGTTAGCCTCGGGATACACGCGGGCAGCGATGTTGCGAAACATCCTGACGGAAAGTGCCACAGAAACTTAGACCGCCCGGCCCCTTTTAAAGGGTTGGGTAAGGGTGAAAAGGTGGGGTAAGAGCCCACCGCCCCAAGAGTAATCGAGGGGGCACGGAAAACCCCATCGGGTGCAAGGCCAAATAGGAAACCGCGGAGCGGCCCGCTCCATGGCCAGGTAGGACAGGCGCCGAGCCTGTCGTTGCGTTTTCGCGAAAAGACAGGCTCGGTGCCTGTCCTGCCTGGTCCGGTTTCGGGTATTGGCTGCTCAGACAAATGATTCTCTCTCTCGCGCAAGCGGGACAGACAAAATTCGGCTTACAGCCCTTCTGAAATCACTTCTTAGCTGAGAACTTCTCGCACCACTTGGCCGGACACATCGGTCAGCCTGAAATCACGGCCGCCGTAGCGGTAGGTAAGCCGTTCGTGATCGATGCCCATTAAGTGCAGGACAGTAGCGTGGTAATCGTGGACATGCACCGGATTCGCCGCGACGAACGCGCCATATTCATCGGTGTCTCCATACGTTATTCCCCCTTTCACTCCGCCCCCGGCGAGAAGACAGGTGAAAGCCTTCGCCCAGTGATTTCGTCCCTTCCCGTTCGCCTCCTGCGCCCATGGCGTTCGGCCAAACTCGGTGCAAATCATCACAAGCGTTTCGTGAAGCAAGCCGCGTTGCTTGAGATCGGTGATCAATGCGGCGATGGCTTGATCCACGCGGTAAGCTTTGGGGCGATGGTCTTCTGTGTTGCCGTGCGCGTCCCAATTGTTGTTCGAACCGGTATCGATCAACTCGACCACACGGACACCGCGTTCGATCATTCGGCGTCCAATCAGGCATTGCCATCCGAATGATTTGTTGTCGCCCCGCTGGAAGCCATATCGCTGGAGTGTCGCATCCGTTTCTTGGGCGAGATCGAAGACCTGTGGCGCTTCGGCCATCATGCCCCGCGCTGTCTCGAAACTGCTCATGCGAGCGCGTAAGCGCAGATCATTCGGCCTTGCCTGGGCGTGCAGTTCGTTCACGTCGCGCAGCATCAGCTGTTCGAGTTCGCGAAGAGTCACCGAGCGCGCTTTCGAATCGAGATCTGGAATCGGTTTGTCGCCCGGCGTCAGGCGCACGCCTTGATGATGCGGCGGGAGGAAATTGCTGTCCCAAACCTGCGCGCCTGCATAGGGCATATGCTCGGCGAGCACCACGTAAGACGGGAGGTTCGCGTTCAAGGTCCCGAGGCCGAAGCTTAGCCACGCGCCAAGGCTTGGCATCGGAACCGTCGCCGAACCGGTATGCATGGCCAGCGTGGCTTGGAAATGTTCGACAATATCCGTGTGCAACGTGCGAATCACACAAAGGTCGTCCGCCACTTTCTGAAGGTGCGGAAACAATTCACTGATCATCAGGCCAGATTTTCCGCACGCGGTGAATTTGAACGGTGAAGCGAGCAGCGGCAGTTGCCCGATATCACGGAGGCTTTCGGCGCTCACGATCTTGCCGTGGTCGGCTTTGAGGCGCGGCTTGGGATCAAAGGTATCGACATGCGCGAAACCGCCGGTCAGAAAAATCTTAACGAGCTGCTTGGCTCGAGCGGAGAAATGAGAAGGTCTCGGCGCCAGAGCCTCTCCGTCATGGAGTTGAGCGGCCAGGGCGAGCGCTGGGTATAATCCGAGCGCACCGGCGACACTCCCAGCGGATGTTCGGAGAAACTCCCGCCGACTGAATTTACATGCGCATTTCATGGTTCCTTTCTCGAGCGGCGCGCTCGACGCAACGAGTGACTCGAGCGTTGTTCCCCGTGACGCAGAGTTTCACTCTGCTGTCGGATGGGGAGAGACTTCTCCGAAACAAAATTTCGCGCATTGAACTCATGAACCATTTCGCTGGTAGGGCGGCGTTGCTGCGCCGCCTTGTTAAACGCGTGATCTAATGCAGGCGGCGCAGCAACGCCGCCCTACCTTCAGGCTCAGGGAAAGTGACGCATTGAACTCAATCGACATAAACAAACTCATTGGCGCCAAAAATAATTCGCGCGTAACTCGTCCAGGTTTCCAATTCGTGGTCCTCTTGAGTCACACCCTCGCGAGCGAGTTCTTCACGAAACTGGCCGAGGTACAGGCCAGCCTTGTCCAGTTCATTCTCGTTCGGCTGCCGCGACCAAGCCAGCTCGGAGGCCAGACGGATGCGTTGGCGGAAATCGGACGATGTGGCAATGAGGCGCTTTGCGAACGCCACAGCTTGCTCGCGCACGAAGTCGTTGTTCATCATGTAAAGCGCTTGCAACGGAACCGTCGAATCGCGCCGCACATCTGTGGAAGTGTTCGTGTCGGGACCGTCGAAGAGCGCAAGGTACGGATGCCGTTGAAAGCGCTGCGTCATCAGATAGATGCTGCGATGATTCGATGGATAAATCTCTTTGAAGGGATGATGCTGGGTCCAGCCCCAATCTTTGATGGGCGGAAAGGCGTGTTCTCGCGGACCCGCCAGATTGAGCGTTCCAGCCGCCATCATCATCGAGTCACGAATGGCTTCGGCTTCCAAGCGCCTCCGGTCATGCCGCCAGTACAACTGATTGCCGGGATCCTTTTCCAAGTCTGCTGCGTTCTCTCGGCTCGAGAGTTGATATGTTTTTGATGAGACAATGAGCCGGTGCATCGTCTTAAACGACCAGCCGCTTTCGATGAATCGAGCTGCCAGCCAATCCAGCAGTTCCGGATGCGTGGGCGGATCGCCGCGCAGGCCGAAGTTCGACGGCGTTGCGACGATGCCCTTGCCGAAGTGATATTGCCAGATGCGGTTCACAACGACGCGGGCGGTGAGAGGATGCTGGATCATCCAATCAGCGAACTGCAAACGGCCGCTGCTGCCCTTCGGAATGTTCAGCTTTTGACCGTTGGCGAGAAATTGCGGAACGTTGCGCTCAACGACGGCGCCTTGATTGGATGGATCGCCGCGGAGCTGAACACGAGCATCCGACGGTTGGCCTTCTTGAACGGCATAAGCTCCGGGAAGATCGGAGGGCAATCCAGGCTTTTGCAAATTGCGAAGTTCCGTGCGGAGGGTTTTAAGTTTGGCGTCGAGCTTCCGTTTTGTTTCGTCCCGCTGCTTGCCGAGTTCAGAGAGTTGCGATTGCAGCGAGCGCGTGTCTTGTTTTTCGTTTTCGAGTCGTCGTTTTTCGTTCGAGAGCTGCTCAATTTGGGCGTTGACGTTTTGGAGCGCGACGACGATCGTATCCTCCTTCTCCGTCCGCTCAATTTCGGTTCGAAGCTGTTTGACTTTCTGTTCGTGCGCTTCGAAGCGGGGGAGAGCTTCAGCCGAGGGAACCAGCGGCGCAAATTGCATGCGATTGAATTGCTTCGAGGCGACCTCTTCGGAGCCCGCCCAGGGAAAGCGTGTGCTCGCGAAAATCCCGTAAAGGGCGTAATAATCCTGCGTCGTGATTGGATCGTATTTGTGATCGTGGCAACGCGCGCAACGCAGCGTCAGTCCCAGAAATGATCGGCCCGCGGTTTCAATCGTGTCTTCCAAAACCAAATGCCAAAGTTCGCCCGGGCCAGTCCCGTAACGGCGAGAGAGCGCGAGAAATCCGGTAGCGACAACCTGCTCGGCATAACGTTCGCGCGGGGACTGTTGGGCAAGAATGTCTCCGGCCAGTTGTTCGCGGACGAATTGATCATATGGTTTGTCGGCGTTGAAGGAATCGATGATGTAATCGCGATAGAGGTGAACCTCAGGAATGGGATAATCCGCGTTGTCGCCTGCGGTGTCGGCATAACGAACCACATCCATCCAATGCCGTCCCCAGCGCTCGCCGTAATGTGACGAAGCCAAAAGCTTATCGACCAACCTGGGCCAAGCTTGCGCCGACGTATCATCCAGAAAGGCCTGAAGCTCGTCTGGACGCGGCGGCAATCCAATCAGATCGAAATAGAGGCGGCGGGCAAGGGTGCGCTTGTCAGCCAATTCCACTGGCTTCAAACTTTTCTCGCGCAGTTTCGCGCTCACGAACAGGTCGATAGGATGCGTTGACGACGTGGTTGGATCGGATGGCGGCGCCGTTTTCTTGAGGGGGACAAAAGCCCAATGTTTTGAATTGAGTTTGGAAGGAATGCCTGAATCAGATGCCGTTGCAATCGCAAGCCGAGCGAGGGCGAGAATGGTGAGCAGGCAAAACAGCCTCAACATGACGAGCCTTTCCAAGTCCAAGTATCGCAGCGTACGATTTACGTGCTATTGTATCAGATTACGCGGTGTGCACAACCTTGTTTTCGAGTCTCACGAGTCCCACCCACGGATGATTCAAGATGGCGCGTAGAACGAAGAGCGGCCTGAGCGAAGTGCGGAAAAAAACTGGACAAACTTTCCGGTCCGTGATTTTTTTCTGGCATGCCGCCACCGCTGCGATTGCCCAATGCCGATGAACAACAC
>Ga0194132_10001065_pt1 | contig 55727 bp, 47 predicted proteins | sample TA2KigOf80mmetaG_FD_148612 | JGI IMG/M metagenome (GOLD analysis project Ga0194132, IMG submission 148612) | Freshwater microbial communities from Lake Tanganyika, Tanzania - TA2015054 Kigoma Offshore 80m | ecosystem: Environmental > Aquatic > Freshwater > Lake | place: Tanzania: Lake... | reverse complement strand
TACAGGAAATTACGTTGCGCAGTGCTACTGCCGACGATCCGAAGTCCATGTGTAAACGTACCCTGCTCCTGTCGACTCCACCTAACCTCGACTACGACTGTGCGGAGGAAGTATGCCGCGAGCATACGCTGGAGCTCTATATTGTTTGTGACGAACTCAACTGTCAGCACGCTACGTCGCCCGAATAGTGATCCACTCGTGGCGCGAAAGCCGTAGCGCGAAAAGTCGACGACCGAGAACTCAAGATCTCCGTACATGAGTCTTAGCGACTCGCTAGGCACAACCATGTGGCGCTCGTCGCCGCGTCTGATGCCTAGTTGTTCAAAAAATAGGACTTCTGCCCTCTGTAGGGAATCAGCGTCACCGATACTCGGATCATGTTCAAAGGCGTTATGCAGAGCACTATGGTGCTTGATCGATAATTTAATGGGTTCAAAGAGTTGAGGGGCGATTTTATGACGCGTTAGGTGATCGACTGTTTCGGTGCTTAGATTGATTTTGAAGGGACTGGCAGCTGTCTCAAGACGACTTGCAAAATTGACACCGCTGCCGATCATAGTGAAATCAAGGTGCCGATCGTCGCCCAAATTGCCGATAATCACGTCAGCTGAGTGAATGCCAATGCGCACTGGCATGATTAACTTGTCCGGATGAGTTAATGCGGCCGCGATAGCGTTGCGCTGAATGGTGATGGCCGCATCAAAGGCCGCCACTGCGTGGTGTTTTCTAAGTCCAATCTGATCGTTGGAGAAGTAACATAGGACCCCATCGCCGAGAGATCTATCGACACTGCCGCCCTCAGCTTCGATGACTTTGATGATCTCGCTCAGACGCTCCGAAAGAGCCTTGAAGATGGCCGCTGTCGATCTTCCTGCCGCCAGCAGAGAAAAAGATACGGCATCGATAAACATGATGGTTACCTCCGCCTTTTTGATGTTTTCAATGTTGTCGTAGGACGACGTCAGGAGCCGGTTTAGTTCGGCCCGGCTGTCCCTCTTGGCCAAGGCGCTGCGAATACGTTTACTGCGTGCCTCGATAAGACGCAGGCGCATGCCGCTTGCAATGAGATTGGTCGCGCCCATCCAAACGATGCCAATGTGAGCCATAGATTTATTCAGGAGATTGTCGCTGACGATGTCGAGTACCGTGAGTGCCGTGACAATCATTGCCGTAACACCACCTGATTGGCTTAGGAACGCGATGAAAATCGACCGCAGATTAACAAACCGGATGTACCTTTTAATCATCAGCCCAGAGCCTAGCCACGTCACCACTATCGCATAACTCAAGCCAACGGCAAAAGGCGTCGTGAACACAACGACCGGCGAGATTAGATAGAGTGCTTGAATGGCTCGGTAGCTGCGTGTCAAGTCCTGGAAATTACGGTCAATAAGTAAATGCCGGCGATAAAATGCGGCGATGAAAAATAATGCCATCATATAGGAGCTAATGATCATGCGTGCAAGGAGATCGGGATCGTCACCGATGTTAGGGGTGATGCGCTTATAGTACCCCTCGAGAAAGTAGACAACGACTAGCAAGAAAATCTGAGCGCCGATATCCATCAGGTAAGTGATCGATTCTTGGGATGTGAGTAGCAAAATATTGACGAAAATGATCATGAGCGAGAGGCCGAATAAAGTCCCCATGACCTGATCTCTCAGCTGATTCATCGATGCAAATGTATGTCGGTCGTACAAACGAAATTTAGGTACGCCCGTTCCTGGATTTTTGGCACGAATAAATAGCGATTGATTATGATTCTTGGTGTTTACTGGGAAGTTAAAATATAGTCCTTTATTCCTCTCGAAACTCCCAGGATGGGCATAGCCCGTGTGCCATTCATCTACCAGCCGGCCCTCGTCTACTAGATAAAAGTCGAGATCTATGAGGAGAGGAAACCGGGTCTCAACGTACAAAGGTTCGTTGGTCGCTAGTCCTGGAACTTCGATTTTGGTCCATGTGATTTTGGGGGCTATTTGGGGCAGATTGACCACGAGGTTAGGTCGCGCCTGCCAGGAGGTATGAGAGAGAGCCGCGGCTAAATTGGAGGGCGTTGTATCAGTCGCCACTAGATCACTGATGGGTAGTGAGTTGTCTGACTCGAATACCTGTGTGAAGAAGGCCGCAGCTACCACGATGGCCCCTGGCAATACCGAGAGGCATGTTCTTAGTAGATTTCGTTTGCCAAAGTACATAGGAGTCTGCCGTATTATGCTGTCTTTTTAAGGTCGCTAACGATTGATAAAAACTGCGCTACGCGGAAGTGACATTGCTCCTCGTTTGCACCCACGACTTTGAATCCCTGCATGATTTTCCCATCTTCGAGGTGGCTCCATCGGACCTCTAGCGTGAGCGTGTGTAGGTGTTTGTTGCGCAAATTGCCCATGATCACCGGATCCATTAGGTGTAACTCGGCCTCAAATGAAGCATTTTGACCGAGAATGACATCCGAATGGACGCGAAACCCCTGAAGGGAAAAATCCAAGATTTGATGTTTTCCGTGAGCACTGATCAAAGTCATGGAGCCCGGATCTTTTACTGAAAATCGCCGTTCTCTGTTAAGAACGCCGAGTTGTTGATAATGGAGATTCAGTGCTTCGTTTACGGCACCTTTGTGATGGGCGAAAGGGCTGTGGCGGTACGCGTGAAATAATTGATGCTTGTGTTTGACGGCAATATGGATCGGAACAAATGTGACCATTCCGAGGTCGCTCCGTGTCAACTTATCGTGTACCTCTTTACTGACGACAATTTGAAAGGGACCACAAGCCTGCTCCAAATTGCTGGCATAGTTGACGCCGTTACCGACCATAGTAAAATCAATCTGATAGGAACCAACGACATTGCCAATGATCACCCTGTCCCTATGAATTCCGATGCGCACCGGCATGAGCGCACGTTTGGATTTTCCGGCATTTATGCGCTTGGCATCGCTGATGATAATTTCATGGATTTTGACCGCAGCTAAGAATGCTCTAATCGTGTGGTCTTTTTCGCCCCCAGTGAAGAAGCAAAGGAGACCATCTCCCAGTGAGCGATCGATAGTCCCACCGTAAGATTCTATAACATCAGTAAGTAGGCGTAGGCGCATTGACAAGTCGTTGAATACCGTCTCGCCCCCGAATTTTTCGGCAATAACAGAAAATGACATAATATCAATGAACATAATGGTGACATCGAATTCCTCGTGCTCCCTCATTGGGTTGTGTACCGATGTCTTCGCGTCCTGGAATGCCAGGGCATCGGCACGAAGTAAGGAAACAGCCTGGAGACGTTCCTGATGGAGGACTCTAATGCGCCTTGAAAAGTCTATAACCAGCATCGTGGCAACGATAAACTGACCAGCAATCAGCGCGTTTTCGATGTAGATCGAATTGCCAAAGTTGCCGGTAACGCCAGCAACCGTCAGGCCGAAAGCGCTCCAAAAACTGGAACCAATGAGAGCTATTTGATGCAAGTGGATGCTTGGTTCGGGTTTGGTAGTCAGAAATAAGGCGGCTTCAAGTAGTGATATGGCTATGAGTATCACGACAATCGCGAACTGCAGTGATTCCCGTATATAAGGTAGACTCGCGACGAGGATAAAGACGACTGTAATTTCCCGGATCCAGCGGCTGCGGATCTTTTGCGTCTCGGCAAGGTGGCGTGTTAACTCAACTAGGCAGAGACCAAAAAATTGGATCGCTAGGACAGAGGCGAGGATTACGAATTGTTGGTATAAGTCTGGTCGCCCGGCTAACCAAGGCAAGTAATCGAGGATATCGCCATAGGCTAGCATGACGGTGGTGGCAATGAAGACCTGAAAGGTCACAGAATAGAGATAAATGAGATTGCGTAGGGATACGAGTAGTGCCAATCCGAATACGATGAGGAACGCGCTACCACCTCTGATCAAACCCAAGGCAACGCGAAATGAGTTCTCAAGATCCTGGTGTATCGATTCTGGCTGGATGCGCAGGGCTGTCTTTAGCCCCCTCGTTGGGCGTAGTGCAACATAAACAGTCATGGTCTGATCGGGAGATGACGTGACCTTGAGACTTGGTTGATGTGGATCGTACCACTGGTCCCTAGCGCTACCGGCTAAAGCTAGGTGCAAGGTGCCATTCGGTGAATCCTGGGTATAAAAGTTAATACTTTGCACGAACAGAAGTGGGATACTGAAGATTTTTGCCTGTGGCGCTTCGGTAGGTGGCAGGCGATGACGTAGCCAAATGGTTCGGAGAGTGAGCGAACCACGTATCAAGCTTTCTGGCTTCGACGCGCCTCCGTGCCGCCGCGGATCAACTGGCAACCAGGAATGTTCGGGTAGGTTGCGGATGTCGTCTAGGCTAGGCTCACCTTTTGTATCCGGGAATATGACGTATTCATAGGCCTGCTCCAGTGGCACGCCACCATCAGTTGCCTGGATGTACCACGCAAGCCCCAAAGCTAGGGCTACGGGGAGTAGACTTAGCCAAATCAGTCGGGCCATGGGAGAGCGATGCAGGTGCAAGCGATGTCCTCTATCCTGTTGAGTCCACAAAGCTTTTCGGTAGCAGGTGGCAGAAGTTGAGGGGTGGGGAGGCGTGCAATTTGTTCTTGTAATTTTGGCGGTTTCCGGTTTCCATATAATAAACAAATTTATTGCATAGATTCTCGCGGGGTAACCGATGCGCCAACTCCTGATGACGTCTTCCGTTGCCGCCTTAATTGCAGCGTGTTCCGCCAGCACACCGCCGCTAAAGATGGCATCCATTGCCGATCGTAGCAGACATGCGGTGCAGCTGCTTGATGCGGAGCCGCGAGAGTTGCCCCTTCGGACTTTGGGACGCTTTATTGTGGATGCGCGCGGCAAGCGGCTGAAGCTAGCCTCGGTCAACTGGTACGGCGCCAGTGATACAAGTCTGGTGGTGGGAGGACTCGACAAGGCTCCGCTCGGTACCATCATCGAGCAGATCAAAAAACTGGGGTTTAATTCGGTCCGGCTGCCGTTTGCCAATCTCATGCTACATGCAAGAGAAGTAGACAGTGCAGCGGTGGCAGCTAACCCTGAAATGGCTTCTCTGACTCCACTCATGATTTACGATCGCGTCGTCACGGCACTGAGTGAGGCTGGGATCTACGTCATCATCAACAACCACACGACGCACCCCATGTGGTGTTGTAATTTTGATAGCGACGGTCTTTGGTATACGCATGATTACACTGAGGATGCTTGGCTTGATGATTGGGCGATGATGGCCAGACGCTACGCAGGTAATTCCATGGTCATCGCCGCCGATCTGCGCAACGAGGTCCGTATTGCTAACTTCAAGGGGCGCCTCTTACCTAGCGTCCCCAACTGGGCTAAGGGTGGAAATGATTGGCGCGTCGCAGCTGAGCGGGCCGGAGCTCGCGTACTTGCCGAGAACCCAAACCTCCTAGTCATAGTCGAGGGTATCAATTTCCCACGCGAGCATCTTCAGGGTGTGCAGAGCGATCCGATCCGGTTGCCGTTGCCAGATAGGTTGATCTACGCGGCCCATAATTATGGATTCATTTCACCCAGCACGCTCGGTCAGAAGTACGGTGACATGGAAGAGGCGCAGCTTCATGCTCAAGTGAGCCGCGAGTGGGGTTACGTCGTGTCACCGGCACGACACTTTACGGCGCCCGTATGGGTCAGTGAATTTGGTGAGGCTTACAATGCCAGCAGCCAACGATGGTTTACAAACTTTGTCAATTATCTGCGGGATCAGGATCTAGATTTTGCTTATTGGGCGCTGAATCCGGGGCCTAAAGCCTCGGGCGAGGAGGAGCTGTTTGGTCTCCTGCACGAGAGCTGGCAGGAGCCTCTAGCGGATTGGCGCACGGAGCAGCTACGTAGCATTATGACGCCACGCCTTGGCCCTGGAGTTGAGCCGGGATGGGACAGCGTGCCGCAGCATCATTTCACATCGCTAATATTCAGTGATTTTGATTCTGTGCTATCCACGGACCGTAGTGACTGGATGCCATCAGCATTTAAGGCCCGTTGTCGCGAGGGCGAGCGTATCGTTGGTCTAAGTTCGGCGCAGCGTAGCGGTAGTCGCGCCAATCACGGAGTGCTGTGCTCTGACTACGGACCAAGCCGTAGTGCAACCAATGTGGTTGTCGTACCTGATACTGGAGCCGGGCGCCTCGCGTGTGCGGGTGACCATTATCTCGTCGGGCTGGCGCAAAACCGTGTCAATGGTCGATACAGCGTTGCGGGCGCACTTTGTGCTAGGTCAAGCGTGAGTCTCGGCACGACTTGCCGCGAGGTAAACTTTGAGAAAAAAGACGATCGGCTCTCGCTCATACCAGGTGACTGGGATCCCTTCGCCCTCAAAGGGCAATGCGATCTCAGTGAGTATATTGCCAGTGTGGGCTTCATTAAGGGGATCGCAACGACGCTCACCTGCTGTCAGTAAGTCCTTTACAATGTGGTGTGCGTCGCCAAGAAGTTGTCGGCCGCGGCAGCTAGTTTAGCACGGCGCGCCGGCGCGATCTTATCGTATTGCCGGACCGCCATCGAGGTGCGCGGGTTACGCAGGTAAAACTCTCTCTTGCGATCGATAAACCGCCAGTACAGTCCGTCGACGATATCTGTCCAGTCGCCGCTCTCGTAATCGCTCATCTTGAGCAGATAATTCGAGCCACAAATATAGGGTTTGGTCGCAAAGATACCACCGTCGGAATGCTGACCCATACCGTACACGTTAGGACCCATCACCCAGTCACTCGAGTCGACAAACATCTCCATGAACCACTTGTAGACGTCGTGGGGGTGAATTTCGCTGAGTAGCATCAGATTGCTCAGAATCATCAAACGTTCGATATGGTGGGTATAGCCAAACTGCAGGACTTTTTTGATAGAATCGTCGAGTATGGGAATGCCCGTCGAACCATCATACCAACTCGCAGTGAGACGGCGCTCGTGACCAAAAAAATTAGTCGTCTCCTGTTTGGGGCCGAAGTTTTGGTCGATGCCCCGAATAAATTCCCGCCAGCCTATGATCTGACGAACAAAGCCCTCGACTGAGGCGATGAGGCTTGGGTTGCGTGCGGTCTTAAAGGCCTTGAGCGTGGCGTCAATCACCTCGCGCGGTGTGATCAGACCAAGATTCAAGGCTGGGCTGAGAACGCTATGAAAGACGAAGGCCGACGATTTGGTGATGGCATCCTCGTAAGGACCAAAATCCGTCAGCTTCTCGTCCAGAAACTCGCGTAGCCACCTGAGGGCCTCGGCGCGACTCACGGTGTGAGAAAAATGCTTGAGTGAACCCGGATGATCACTAAAACGCTTGCCGACCAAAGTAAGGACCTCTTGGGTGGTCTTACTGGGCTTACTTGTCGGTACGTCTGGCAGCCGCATGCCCTTGGGGAGGCGCTTGCGATTTTCCGTATCAAAGCTCCAACGACCGCCGACCGGGTCCCCGTCAGTGGTCATCAGGATGTCGAGGCGTCGCCTTTGCCACTCGTAAAAGGTCTTCATGAAGGGCTTTTTAGTGCCCTTCAGATAAGCCTTAAAATCATCCCGCGCGGTGAGAAACATAGGCGACTCGTGCCACTTAATGGCGATGCCAGCCGCCTTGAGGGCCGCAGTGAGGCAGGCGGCAAAGGGGCGGTCCTCAATCTCAAACAGATCGACTTGCTTCAGGGACTCGGCCTTCAGGAGCTTGATGAGACGCGCTTCGTAGCTTTGGTTGTCGTCTCCAAGCTCCTGATAATAAACGGTAAAGACGTCTTCGCGCAGCTCGTCCCGGCGCTGCCTCATGGCTGCGAGGAACAGGGCAATCTTAGCCTTATGGAAACGAAAATAGGTGCAAAGTCCGAGATCCTCGGCCATATAAACGGGTTGATTCCGAAATGCTGCCAAGGCAGATTTTGGAAACAATTGATTACCTAAAAGAACTAGTACACTCTTTGTCATTTGGACCTCAGGTGACGGGCGTCGCGGTGCATACGCCTCCGATCCTCGATGGTATACTCAGTGACCATTCAATATATGCCTTAGGACTAGACGGTGCCGACAGTAATTTTTCCATTCGCTGACTATTGGTGGTTTTACCTAGCCTTCACTGCCTTTGTGCTGATGCTGCTGGTGATCGACCTTGGCGTCTTCCATCGCCATGCGCGAGCCGTATCCATCCGCGAATCGGCCGGGTGGAGTGTGGTGTGGGTGAGCTTAGCACTGCTGTTCAATGCGGGGCTTTATGCCTATGTGCATCATAAGTTTTCTAGCGATGCGGCCATGGCCGCAGCCACGGGTATGACGCCGGATACGGCGGCGAGCCGCGTGGCTCTTGAGTTCTTAACTGGATTCATCATCGAAAAGTCGTTGGCCGTGGACAACATTTTTGTGTTTGTCGTGGTCTTTTCTTTCTTTGCGGTACCGTCCATCTATCAGCATCGTGTCCTCTTTTTTGGCATTATGGGCGCCCTAGTATTTAGGGGGATTTTCATCGCCCTCGGTGCCGCTTTGCTGAAGTTTCACTGGGTGATGATGTTGGTCGGTGTGTTCCTGATTTTCACGGGGATCAAGATGATCTTCAGTCAGGATGAGGATCCAAATCCGGCAGATAATCCGATCATCAAGTGGGTCCAGCGTGTGCTGCCTGTCACTCCGGAGATCCATGGCCAGAGCTTTTTTAAACGGATAGATGGCAGAATTTATGCCACCCCGCTACTACTCGGCCTGATCTTTATCGAGGTGTCAGACATCGTTTTTGCGATCGATTCCGTACCGGCCATCTTTGGCATCACCAGAGAGCCGCTGATTGTTTACACGTCGAACATCTTCGCAATCCTCGGACTACGCTCACTCTACTTCCTGCTCGCTGGCGTGGTGGATAAATTTCATTACCTCAAATATGCCATCGCTTTGATTCTCGTATTTGTGGGATCGAAGATGACCTGGATCAGCAAGGTCATTGGTGAGGAACTGTCGATGGGATGGTCGCTGAGCATTATAGGTGGTTTCTTGGCTGGTGGGATTGTCGCGTCATTATTGGCTACGGCGCGTCAACCTAATGAGTAAGACACCCGGTCACTCGCTACCAAACCTGCATGCATGCGACACTTTACTGGCAGAGAAGACGATGCCGGCGGGTTCTCTTGGAGTGATCGAAGACATAGCGCGACGTCTTGCCTTCATCCACAATACGTTGAAGCCTGAGGTACTGCGCCCGACCATCATTGTCTTTGCTGCTGACCACGGCATTGCAGCGGAGGGGGTCAGCGCTTATCCGCAAAGTGTCACGGCGTCTATGGTGACCAATTTTTTGCGCGGAGGTGCGGCCATCAATGTGCTGGCGCGCCAGAGTCAGGCAGAACTTTTGGTGGTCGATGCTGGCGTCAATGCCAAGCTTGCGTCCCACTCAGGTCTGATCAGCGCCCGCGTCGGTAGTGGCACGCAAAACTTTCTCCACGGCCCAGCGATGAGCAAGGCTCAGCTTGAGACGGCTATGCTACATGGGCGCACATTGGTTAATGAGGTCTATGAGCAGGGGTGCAATACGATAGGCTTCGGCGAGATGGGCATCGCCAATAGTTCAGCAGCCGCTGTGATCATGAGTCAACTGTGTGGTGTTCCGTTACGCCAATGTGTGGGGCCGGGGACTGGTCTTGATGATCGGGGCTTGCAGCACAAGATCGCGGTGCTGGAGACGGCTATGGCCCGTGCTCCCAAGCTGAGTAAGCCCGAAGACGTGATTGCTTATTTTGGTGGCTTTGAGCTGGCCATGATGTGTGGCGCGATGCTTCGCGCAAGTGAGCTACGCATGGCGCAACTCGTAGATGGGTACTGTTCCACGGCAGCGTTCTTAGTGGCACACGCCATCGATCCGCATCTTGTTGACTACAGCTTTTTCTCCCATCTCTCGGCAGAGCCCGGGCATGCCCTGGCTTTGGAGCATCTAGGCGTGAAGGCTCTATTGCAGCTATCCATGCGTCTCGGTGAGGGCACCGGATGTGCGGTTGCCTTGCCGCTCCTGCGGATGGCCACGGCACTGGTGCGTGAGATGGCAACCTTTGATGAAGCGCAGATTGCGAAGGTATCACGCGCGGCAAAAGATGCGGGGAGCCAGCAAGACTGATGGTGACTTGGCTCCATCGCCAATTAGTATATCTCGCAGCTGCGACGATGTATTTAACGCGCCTGCGCATGCCTCGTCGCTTGACTGACGTCAATCCTAGCCTAAATCTTCTTGCACCATATTTTCCCCTCGTAGGCATGGTGGTCGGCGCGATCGCTGCCATAGTCTACCGCGCTACTGCAGTGGTCCTGCCAATTGATGTGGCAGTGATGCTCAGCATGGCTGCCACCATTTATGCGACTGGAGCCTTTCACGAGGACGGTTTTGCCGATGTGTGCGACGGCTTTGGTGGCGGCTGGAGCAAGGACAAGATCCTCATGATTATGAAGGACTCGCGTATAGGGGCCTTCGGCGCTGTTGGTATGGTAATCATTCTCGGACTTAAATATCAGGCGCTGTCTCATGTGAGCGATCACGAGATGGTATGGACTCTAGTAACAGCCCACGCATTGAGCCGCGCGATGCCAGTAGCGATGTCCCATTTTCTTATCAATGCGCGCGAGGATGCCGCACGTGTGGATTTGAAGCCTAGCTTTCACAACCAAACTTTTGGCCAAATGCTATTAGCACTGGCCTTTGGTTTGTTGCCCGTGGCAGCGAGTGGTCGGTGGCAGTTTCTGCTTCCGTTGCCGCTCATGGGGCTTATGACGTGGCATATGGGACGGTTTTTCAAACGTTGGATCGGTGGCTACACCGGCGACTGCTGCGGGGCTGTGCAACAGGTGACGGAAGTTGTCTTTTATTTGACGATTCTTGCTACGGCTAACTTGTAAAAAAAAACGCGGCCCGAGTGGCCGCGTCTAAATAAATTTAGTTTATAATCAGAGTCTTTTTGATTGGCACCACTCTTTGACAGGCGGTTTAGGATAGACTGGTTTGCCACGTTCTTTAATGATCTCCAGATCACCTTTACGCGCCAACGTTTCTTTAGTGAGCTCAGTGAATAACTTCGCAAGGCCTGCATCGCCATCAAACTGATTAGCGAGTTCCACTTTAGGCTTGGTCCACGTGAGTGATGCTTGCCAATTTTGCTTGGGGTCTTTGGTCTCGAAAATTTGGCGTGCCTCGGTATCAAGGTCAAACTTGGTGGCTCTGTGGTTGACTGTAAAAGACAGGCGAGAATCCATCAAAATATTGCGGCAACCGTCGCTGCGCATTTTCTTGGCCGCCTCAGAAGCCTCGGGCTGCGCCCAGGTAGCACCGGGGATAAAGTCATCGTTAAGGAATCCGTGATAAAAGCGGTAGGGCTTACCCTTGGCAGCGACATAGTCAAAGGCATCTTTCATCTGCTTGATCGCTGGGTCGCCGTCATTAGTCATGCGGGTTGGTAGCCCGTGGGACGCCATGAGAACGCAGGTAAGGCTAGAGGGTTTGTCACCAAATTTGTCTTTGACGTCGCGTATGATGACGTCGTGCAATAGGTCGCGAAATCTGGTGTCATTAGAGTACTCACGGTAGCCGATCACGTCGGCATCAAATTCTGGATGCTCCATCAAGTAGTCACGAACGTCTTCCATATTCTCGCCTTGTGAGGCCCAAGAGCATTGTGCGCCCTGGTTAAAGACGATGACTTTCTTGATGCCGTCCTTCTTGATTTGCTCCATGGTGTCTGCGATGAACGGCGTGGTGAAGTTGAAGCCGTAGTAAGTCTTGGCTTTGATACCCGCTTCCTTGAGAGCTGTGGCTAAAGCCTCAATTTGTTTTTGCGAGTTTTCGCGGTACTTGGTGGCGCCAATGATCTCGTACTGAGATCTAACTTCACCAACAGACAATTTGTATGCGGGATCACTGATCGCCGGGCGCACCCAGTAGGGCAGCGGTATGCCTACATTCTTCTGAAACGATACCTTGATGTAAGATTCGAGCTCACTGATGGAGTCGATGTCGCCGTGTGAGGCCAGCATGACAGCGATCGTTTCGTCCCCATCTGTAGCCGAGGCGACGCCGCTTTGGCCGGCATTGTTAGTGGTTTTGCAGCCGATCAGTCCGGTAGTGCCCAAGAGCGCTGCCATACCAACGAGCATGGCCCGACGCCTGAGTCCAAATGACAGAGTTCTCATAAGAGCCCCTTCTGACTTGTATGCGAAATGATGGTTTCCACTAGCATAACCGGCATTCGGGATAATGAGAAGGTTTGGGGTGAGCTAAAAATAAGTCATTGATTACGGATGCTTAGTGATAAATCTGGGGTGTTTGCAGCAAATAAATGTACATCGTATTGAAAATGATTCTCAGTTTTATTATAAAATAGACCGATAAGGAGATAGGTAGGTCTTAGGCCTTAAGTCTTCGCAGCGGAGTCACCTATGGTCGTGTGTCTGTGCAAGGGTGTTTCAGACAAGAAAATCAATGCTTTACTCGAAAACGGGGCAACCTGTCTCCGGGACGTGATGTCGTCATGTCAGGCGGGTAGCGACTGCGGCTCGTGCATCTGTCAGCTGAAAGAAATGGTCCAAAAATCCCGGCAGCGCCACGGTGGCTCCGGTGGCGGCGCTGCGGGAGATGTAGGCCAGAGCAAAAAGTGAGGCTTACTCGCCCTTTTTGATCTGCTCGCCTAGGTACGCCGTGCGACCCAGGTCTTTAATCAGACCGAGTTGAGCCTCGAGCCAGTCCACATGAGCCTCTTCGTCAGCCAGGATGTGCTCAAAAAGCTCCCTGGTAGTGTGGTCGGCGGCTTCAAAGCATACCTTGATGGCAGCCTTGAGGTTGGTCATTGCCTGGAACTCGAGCGCCAGGTCAGCCTGAAACTGCTCCTCAATCGTCTCACCGATGTTGAGCTTGCCCAACTTCTGCAGATTGGGGATGCCCTCAAGGAAGAGAATACGGTCGGTCAGAGCCTGGGCGTGCTTCATCTCGTCGATGGACTCAGCCCACACTTTGGCTGCGATCCGCTCGTAGCCCCAGTTTTTAGCCATACGCGCATGGAGAAAGTACTGATTGATGGCCGTGAGCTCCCCGGTCAGGATCTCGTTAAGGGCATCAATGACTTTGGAATCACCTTTCATCGTGTCACCTCTCAATTCTTCTAAGAGCTAGTCGGAGGCGCTTGCAACCTACCGTTGACAAAAACAATCGCTCACCTGCGGGATTAGTTCAACGATAAAGCTGATCCACTTAATTGTTGGTCGATGAAAGTTTTGATAATCGTCCCGGACTGTTACAGGCTAGCGTCGGAGGTTGCCTGGATTGTCGAGTGATTCATTAGTAAATGCTGGGGGTTCTGAGGCAACACCAACAATTAAGTGGGTCAGTTATGGTCTGATCAACCGCCGCATTTTTAATATTCCTTCCAATTGACATATATGTCGATTCAATGGAATATATAAGATATGAGCATACGTGCTGACATTGAGCTGTTCCATCTGCTCTTCATCAAGTCGTTCCTAACTACACAGGACAAATCGCTCGTTGTACTTAAGGGTGGCTGCAATCTTCGTTTCTTTATGGGTAGTAACCGATACTCTGAAGACATTGATTTTGACGTGGCAACTATAGGTAGAGAGCCGCTGAAAAAGCGTGTGGACAAGATACTAAGCAGCCACTCACTGCGCAATTCCCTGGCTACGCGTAAGATCCACATCATCGCTCACTCAGCACCCAAGCAGACAGACACCGTACAAAGATGGAAGGTCATGATACATGCCCATGGGCTCGATATTCCGACCAAGATCGAGTTTTCAAGGCGCGGTATTGATCGCGAAGGTACGGTATTTGAGTCGGTAGACCCTATGATACTTGCTGAATATCGGCTTACTCCCAGCTTTATCTCGCACTACAAAGCAAGTTACGCCGTCACGCAAAAGATTGAAGCCCTTGCCGGCCGGCCAGAAACTCAGGCTAGAGATATTTTTGATCTGGCGCATCTGTTTAACCGTAACCCGAATTTGGTTGTGAAGGCGCAAAAGTCTTTGATTGAAAAGGCTATTGATGCAGCCATAAGTGTCGACTTTGATCAATTTAGGGGACAGGTCGTCGAGTTTTTAACAGCTGAAGCCCAAGACTACTACGGAAGTGGGGAGGTTTGGGAAACTTTGCTGCATCAAGTTGTCGCCAAGGTACAGAGTATCTCAGCATGAACCTAAATCTAGCACTTGCTAAACTTCGTACCCTGGAGACCCCGGTGCTGAAGACCAACGACGTCGCCGCACACTTGGGCGTATCACCAGCGTCGGCCAGCAAGATGCTCGGGCGCCTGGCGGCGACCGGGCATCTCACGCGACTACAACGCGGCATGTGGCTGACACCGAACCAAATTTCGCCCTGGATTTTGCACCCATACTTGACCGATCCATCGCCGAGTTATCTGTCGCTTCAGAGTGCTCTCTTCCACCACGGTATGATCGAGCAGATTCCTACAACAATCCATGTCATCTCAACTGCCAAGACCAGAACTATCAAAACTCCAGTAGGCATCTATGCTGTCCATCAGGTGGCTCCACCATTTTTTTGTGGTTTCGAATCTTTTGGTGATGGACCTGCACAAATGGCCACACCGGAAAAAGCCTTAGTGGATTTCTTCTACTTTCGGCCAGCAAAAAGCCGCGCTTTCCGCGCGCTACCAGAAATCGAGATCCCAAAAAGTTTCAAGTTTAAGCGCATCGAGATGTACACAAGATCGATATCATCACCAGCGCGGCGATCACTGGTAATCGCCGCGTTAGAGGAGCTTTTAGCGCGGGTACGCTAAGCGTTTTAAGTGAACACTCCTGACCGGCTCAAAACAAGTACCGCGGCACCTGTCGAAGGCTTGGTTTTCCGGTTTTTTACCTAAGCTGAGGCCGTGACAAGCAAGCCTTGCTAGTGATGTGAATTTTGTTACCACCACGCACAAATTCTTTACTTGCATCGTTCAATTTACTGATCACAGTGCAAATTACCGATATGACTTGAATTTGCTGGGTATTCAGAATCAGCCTTGCCGCTATTTGCAGCTTGTTGTCGCGCGACAGTGCTCAGGGTGGTCATAATTTGTTACCAAAATCCTGGCGACATGCTTAGTCTGCCGTAAAAATTGAGATTGCCACCAAGTGCGATAAGCCTCTTTAAATAAGAACAAAAAAGCAAGATCAACCGCGAAACATCTGGTCTGGCACGTTTCCTGCCTTACTCCCTTTTGAGAGCATTAAACAAGATGTCGCTCTTCAGAGGAGTGCCCATGTCATTCAATCCCTACCTTCATCACGAGTATCTCCGGAGAACCATTCCCGGCGTGCATAGTCGCTGCCGTCGCTGCGGTGGCGGCCCAGTGATAAATTCTCTCACAGGGTCAGACCACTGTCTAAATTGTAGAAACCACCTTGTATCACAGCCGTTCTTCCGCTTTGGTGATGTTGTAAGTACCATCAAACGCGTGATCAAAAAATTCACCTCTGTATTCCGAGGCATGCTAACTGTCACGTCCCAGGTATCCAGCTCCACCTAGTCCCCAAGGAGTTCGGTCCCTCGGGAATTCATGGAGATTATGGTCGCTGCGCCGTCGCAACAAAACAAAGTGTGATTATCAGATGGCGGCTTTGTGCGCTAAGCAGGATAACTGGCTTGCTATGCGCACATGGCTTTAGATGTGGCGCGATCATGACTCTTGATTATGACTTCTGATTGATTGGAATATTTCATGGCGATACTCAAAAAAAAACGAAGAAGAAGCTAAACGATTATCTACCGCATCAGGTCGGCCAAGGGATCGGACGCTGCGCCGCGATAAAGTCCGTCACATAGGCAGCAGTCGGATGCTTAACGAGGTCAGCAAAACTACCTTGCTGCAATATTTTGCCATCGTTCATCATCACAATCTGGTCGCCAAGGTAGGCCGCCTCGGCTAGATCGTGGGTGACGATCACGACCGTCTTGTGGAGCATAGTGAATGCTTCCTTTAGATCTGTCTGTAAGTCAGCGCGGATCATAGGATCCAAGGCTCCCATCGGCTCATCGAGCAGAATAACAGGGGCATCGAGGACTAGGGCGCGTATGAGACTAATGCGCTGCCTCTGACCACCCGAAAGTTCCGATGGGAAGCGGTCCATGAGATCGGCCGTCAGTTTTGTAATCTCTAGTAGGTGCGGTAGGCGCGCCTCTGCAGCGGGCTCCTCTTTGAAGTAGCGCGCTGCCAGTAGGATATTTTGCCGCGCCGTCAGGTGAGGGAATAAACCACCGTCCTGGGTGACGTAGCCGATCTTGCGGCGTATCGCTTGAACAGATGCCGGGCTCAAAATCACACCATCGATCTTGATGTGACCCTGAGTCGGCCAAATTAGACCCATAAAAAGACGCAGCAGCGTCGATTTACCGCTACCACTTTGGCCGAGCAAGATGGTGGTCTTACCCCGCGGACAACCGACGCTAACAGGTCCCAATACATTGTTGCCGTTGAAGGCCTTGGTAACGGCGATGGCTTCGATCATATTGACGCCAGTTGGAGCGTCGGGGGTTGGGATCGCCATGGGGTCCTCGCGAGCTTGTGTCAAAACGTCAGTTCAGTGAAGCGATTAGATACGCATAGCTGGCTGATATTTTTACCAGATCTTGGGCCGATCACCTAGTGATTGATCCCGTCGCTGATCCGCCACGGCGGTCCCGCCTGGACCGTGCCGCGTGAGCGCCGCTTAGTGGGCCACGGTGGCTTGATTTTCCCCATAAAGCACTTGAGGCCAGCTAGCCGATGTGGCGCCGCCGCAGCCCGGAATGGTTTCGCAGTGTCCGCGCTCGTTATCTGCGTACCAAGTCGCGCAGTGGCCGCAGTCGTAGCCATAGCCTTCCGTGTAGCCGTAGCAATCAGGGGCGTCCTGACAAGAGCGGGTTCCGGGGTCAAAGTACTTGCAGGTACCGCAAACGATATACCCGTCCATAGCTAGGCTGGCGGATCCTAAACCTGCCATGAGTACTGTGGTCAATACGACGATTCGACACAATAAAGTCTTCATAAAACCCTCACGTCCTGTTGCACTAGAATCACTTTTCTAGGTTCGACACATCTGGGTGGCCCTTAAATCAGGGTTCCCAAAACGGTCAAGCAGTAAACAGGAAACGCGCCTGTGGTCAGCCGGTTAGCTGACTCAATCACAGGATGCGGGCCCAAACCGCCTTCAAATACCTACCCTCGCTGACATGGGCCAGGAATGGGTGATCCGGCGCAGCGCCACTGAGACGGAAGATTTGCGCTTCCCGTTGCTCGTCACGCGCCGCATTTTTAATAGTGGCGATAAAGTCGTCTTCACTGATGAGACCACTGCAGGAGCAGGTGAGCAAGATGCCGCCAGGTTTCACTAGCGGTAAGGCTAAGCGGTTTAAACGCCAATATTCATGCAACGCTGCGTCTACCTTGTCAGCCGAGCGCGTTTGTTTGGCGGGATCTAGGATCACGACATCGAAGCGATCACCGCGCTTGGCCGCCTCGCGCATATACTCGCTGGCATCGGCGGCAATAAAGTCGATAGCGACACCATTGAGCGTGGCATTGGCGCGCGCTGTGGTGAGCGCCTCGGCCTCGTCCAAGTCTACTCCGATGACACTTTTGGCTTGGCCAATCACTTTGGCATAAAGCCCGAAGCCACCTGTGTGGCAACACACGTCGAGTACATCTTTGCCCGCGCATAGACGCGCAAGCTGCAGTCTGTTCTCGCGCTGGTCGGCAAAGAAGCCGGTCTTGTGTTTAGAGCCAACAGCTACGTGAAAGCGTACGCCTTGCTCCTCGATCACCACGGGATCCGGAGCCGGCATATCCCAACAGTCAAAGGACTCCTGTTTTTGGATACGCTTCTCGGCAAACCAGTAAACGCACGCCTCAGGAAAATGAATGAGAAGTAGGGATTTTATGAGCTCCCGCTGACGAAACATCCCCGCTGACGTGAATTGTATCGCCAGCACACCGCCCAAAAGGTCAACGATGAGGCCGCTGAGTCCGTCACCCTCGGAGTGAATGAGACGCATGCCCGTGGTTTTCTCAAAGAGACCTAGCTGACGCCGCCACTCGATAGCGCGCTCGATTCTTGCGGCAAAAAATCCAGCGTCCACCTGCTCCGTCGGATCCGTCGTTAACAGGCGGACGCCGATGCGTGAGTGCCCGTTATAAAAACCACGGCCTACGAATTTACCGTCGACCCCCAAGACCTCGACCAAAGTGCCAGGAGGAATACGCTCCGTGGGCTTAGCCACTGCGCGCGCGAAGATCCATGGATGCTGAATCTTGAAGGGTTGCGTTAAGCGCACTGTTGGTAGCGGGGCAGACTCTGTCATCACTTATCCTCGAGGCCTAGAGACTCCCGCAACCTAGTCGCAGCCAATGCCCGGGGCAAGCCGAAATCCCCAGCCCGTGGGCATGAAGTCAGGTCAAGTCGTACGCAACGCAGCGCAATGCCCAGAGAATATGAGCGATCCGACCCATAGAGGTGGTCGCCGATGATGGGGAATCCGTGGCGGGACAGGTCAAATCTAAGCTGATGGGGGCGGCCCGTGTGGGGGGAAAGTTCCCATAGGAGGGCCGGACCGTCCGGTAAGGTGACCAGGGCGCGTGGTGTCGCCGTGGTCACCGAGGGCTTACCGTGAGGGCTTAGGTACGCGCGCTTTTTGCCGCGCATCATGACGCACTCCCACTGGAGTGGGTGGTTGAGTGGTAGCGCGTCGCCAACGGTCGTGAAGGCCTCGTAGGTCTTGTGGACTTTGCGCTCTTCAAACCACAGATTGGCCACCTTGTGGGCAGGAGCATCTTTAGCAAATAATAAAAGCCCCGTGACCTCTAGGTCGAGCCTGTGCACGGGCCATAGGCGCACGCCTAGCTGCGTCTCCAGCACGCGGCCGACACAAGGCCTCGCGTCGGACTCCCCGAGACGCGAGGGCACGCTGAGCCATCCCGGCGGCTTATCGACGGCAACGAAGTGCTCGTTGGCAAAGGCAACACTAAGGCTAAAGTCGGTCACGCGCCTAGTCTCACATCGTCTCAAAGCGTTCCAAACATCCGGTCACCGGCGTCACCAAGACCGGGGATGATATAAGCCTTTTCGTTGAGTCCCTCATCGATGACGGCCGTATAGATCGGTACATCGGGGTGATGCTCTTGGACGAAGCTCACACCCTCGGGGGCGGCGAGTAAACAGACGTATTTTATGGACTTGGGTTTTTGCTCTTTCACACGGTCAATAGCCGCAACGGCCGAGTGACCAGTGGCGAGCATCGGATCGACGATGATGACGTCGCGCTCAGGCATATTGGGCGGCATCTTAAAATAGTATTCCACAGCCACCTGCGTCTTTGGCTCGCGGTAAAGTCCGATGTGCCCGACATGCGCCGATGGGATCAGTCGTAGCATGCCGTCGAGAATACCGTTGCCTGCTCTCAGAATCGACACCAAGACGATCTCTTGGCCCTTAAGTACAGGCGCTCTCATCTTTGCTATCGGTGTCTCGATATCTGCCAGGGTCATGGGCATATCGCGCGTGACCTCATAAGCGAGTAACATGGCAATCTCGCCAGCGAGGCGTCTAAACTTACTGGTGCTGGTCTCCTTCTTGCGCATGATCGTCAGCTTATGCTGGACCAGCGGATGCTTGATGACAAAAACGTTACTACCCGCTGCCGCTGATTGCGTCATAGATTCACTCAGCTCCCAAATAAGCCGTAACATAGGCCATGAGATATGTTCGGACTAAAACACCGTCCCATCACTAGCCAACCGGATAGGTGGCTCGGCGTCAGCGCGCAAACCAGCCGCCAACTTACGTCCGGCACTCCAAGTACCACCCTGCATAATTTTAGCAAGCGGTAAGTCGGCAGCCGCCTTGCCAAGCTTGTCTCTAATCACAACAGCAAGCTCATCGAGTAGCGAAATCGTGAGCGCGCGCCACTCAATGATCACCTCGGAGTCGGCCTTGTGCGTCTTGCTCGCAAGCTCCGCGTCTTTGATCCCGATGACTCCAGTATCGATCAATAAGCCGCCGTTACGGTATTCGGCAAGACCAGTCAACTCATCGAGACCACCGATCTCCAGACCAGCGTCTTCTAGAGGCTCAACCAAAGAATAGGTAAGCCACTGCGATAGCTTATGAAACGGCACCAAACCGTGGCCGTGATCTGTGGTCGGCAAAGCAGCATGGTGCCAGACGTCACCGAGCATCACACCACCGAGCGAGGCGCGGCCTGGCCAGATATTGCCTAGGCCCTCTAACACAACCGACAATACTTTGCGTGCCGGTAGCTTGTTGTTACCTGCATGCGTGACTAAATAATCGTAGGCATTACCCAGACGTGGTTCAATGTCACCAAAGTACTTTTTGTTTACAGACACGGCGTGCTCAAGTTTATGCAATAAGTTGAGACGTCCGTCGAGACCTAGCAGACGATTCTGTGGCGTGACCTGAAAGTATTTTTCAAGATCACGCTTGGTAATGCTACGCAACGTCGGATTATCGACCACCAGCGGATTTTCCGGATCACTGGCAAAGCCGCCATCCATAAACATATCAAAGCTCGCCAGGGCGAGTCCCTCGGAGCGCCCTACCGCCTTACCGGTCAACGGGTCCGTGTAGCGCCACGTCGGACCAGCGCCGGCGTCGAGCAGTACGCTGACTATTGCCAATTCGATCCGACTTTTGGCAGCAGCGTCTGGATCTAAAGCGCCCAACTTGTCGTTGAGCATCTTCAGTCGCTCGTCACCAAAATGGCGCCACCGGCTGTGATACGGAATACTTAGATCGGGATAATTCGACCTCATCTCCTGCACCACCAGGTCGGCCGCCTTCTCTAGCTTGGAACGCTCGAGTTTGAAGTGTGGCGACTCTCCGGTTAGCACGCGGTCAGTGATCTTCGCACACTGCTCGCGAATGCCTTTGGGGGATCTGAGATACGTTACGCTTTCTTTGCTCTCGCTTTTGACTTCTGTTGTATGCGACATGACTCACTCGTCGAGACCGCGACCTTTTTTAACACCCAGGTCTTTGGCCTCAGGCACTTGGCCTGGGGTATAGTATCCGGCTGCCACCTTGGCATCCATCTCCACCTTAGCATCGGCAGGAATTAGCTCTTTCGGAATCTCGACCCGCTCTTTGATGGTCACTCCTGCCCTTACAATCGCCTCGTACTTCATATTGCTCATTGAGACAAATTTATCAATTTTTGAAATTCCCAACCAATGTAAAATATCTGGCATCAGCTCCTGAAACCGCATGTCGGTGACCCCGGCGACACACTCAGTTCGCTGAAAGTACTTGGCCGCGGTGTCTCCGCCCTCCTGCCGCTTGCGGGCATTATAGACTAGAAATTTTGTGACCTCACCTAGTGCTCGCCCCTCTTTGCGATTATACACGATGAGACCCGCTCCGCCCTCCTGAGCGGCCGCAATGCAGACCTCGATGCCGTGAGCGAGATAGGGACGACAGGTGCAAATATCTGAGCCGAACACATCCGAGCCGTTACACTCGTCGTGGACGCGGCAGGCCAAGACTTTTTTAGGATCGGGCATCGTTGTGACGTCGCCAAAGAAGTAGGCTGTCATGCCCCCAATCGGCGGCAAGAAGATCGGCATATCGGGGCGGGTAACTAATTCGGGAAACATGCCGCCGGTGTGTTCAAAAAGGGAACGACGCAGCTCGGCCTCATCAACCTGGAAGCGCTCGGCAATCCCTGGGAGGTACCAGACTGGATCGATGGCCGCTTTGGTGACTAACACCTCGCCGTTTTCGCGCAAGATGTGGCCGTCCGGTTTAAGGCGGCCAGCGGCAATAGCGTCGCTAAATTCTGGCATATTGATATGGGCGCGCGTCACAGCGATGGTCGGGCGGATGTCGTATCCCTGCTCGAGTAGCGGTCGGAACGAGTCACTGATGAGATGCCCCCAGGGATCAAGCGAAACAATCCGTTTTGGATCATGCCACTGAGGGTAGGGGCCGATACTTGCGGCCGGAGATGTATTGGTGAGATCGGGGATGTGCACGGGATCCAGCGAACCGGCAGCAATGGCCAAGGCACGGTAAACGGCATAGGAGCCTGAATGCGCGCCGATCACATTGCGTTGATTTGGATTAGTTACCGTGCCAATGATGGGACCGCGCTCGGCGGCGGTCGCTGCTCCCCAATTGACGGGAATATGTTTGGCACCACGCTCGGGGTGCGACGTGAGCTTGATGTGCGTGAGTTTCTTTTTCTTGTTGGTCTTCGGTTTATCGGCGTCGGTCATGACTCGTCCCTTAGTCGCTACAGTGTGATTCTTCCGATTGAGTGCTTGAGTCAGTTGCTCTTAGCTCATCCAATTTTGCGCCGCAGTGGCCGACCACTTGCTAGTCAGCTTGATGAGATGGGTCCAAAAATCGAGCGCGCTACGCCCCGTGATGTCGCCATGCCCAAACTTAGATGCTTTAGTGCCACCAAACGAGAACGGCTCCCGCGGCACAGGCACGCCTATGTTGATCCCAATCATGCCGCTGGTGGCGTGGTCGGTTACCGTGCGCGCGACGCGCCCGTTGGTGGTGAATACGGAGACGGCGTTACCGTAGGCGCTGGTAGCCTCGAGAGCGAGCGCTGCCGAGAGATCAGGTACACGGACTATAGTGAGCACTGGACCGAAGATTTCCGTCGTCGCGCATTCCATGCCGGGGCTTGCGTGATCGATGATGGTTGGTGCCAGCCAATGGCCCGCCGCACTGCCACTGGGCGGCGTGACGCGGCGTCCGTCGAGAATGATTTTGGCGCCGTCTTTTTCGGCGCGGCCGATGATGTCGGTGATACGCGCCTTAGCCGCGGCATCGATGATCGCACCCATTTGCTGATCTTTACCAAGTTTGAGAGAGGATGCCCGTTTGACCACGGCGTCGATGATGTGATCGACCTTGCCTACGGCGATGAGTAAACTCGCTGCCATGCAGCGCTGGCCCGCACATCCCGTAAACGAATCGACGATACCCTGCACGCTAAACTCTGGGTCGGCATCTGGGACCACGATGACGGGATTTTTGGCGCCGCCGAGGGCGAGCGCTCTTTTACCTAAACTAGTTGCACGCTGGTAGACGGCCCGCGCCGCTGGGGTCGACCCGACAAAGCCAACCGCCGCCACTTCTGTCGCGTCAATCAAAGCCTCCACCGTCTCCTTACCACCGTTGATGACGGAGAAAACGCCGGCGGGATATCCCGCAGCGATAAAAATCTCCCCCATTTTTTGTGAGGTCAGGGGGACTTTTTCCGATGGTTTGAGGATGAAGCAATTACCAACCGTGAGGGCGATTGGGATCATCCAGAGGGGGACCATCGCCGGGAAGTTAAACGGCGTGATGCCGGCCACCACGCCTAGGGGGCGACGCTGTATTTGGCAGGTGACACCCTGACTCACCTCCATGGAGCCACCGTCATCCAGGTTTTGCAGGCTGAGGGCAAACTCGGCGACCTCAATGCCTTTGAGTATACCGGCGCGCGCCTCGGCCACAGTCTTGCCAGACTCACTCGCGGCCAAGGCTGCTAGGTGATCCAGGTGGGTGAGCATCAGCTCGCGCCACCGAAACAAGGGCGCCGAACGTTCCTTGAGTGTCAGGGCCCGCCAGGCCGGAAAGGCGGCAGCCGCAGCGCGGGCGGCCTCCTGCACTTCGCTAGGCGTACTCATGGGCACATGGCCGATGAGACTGCCGTCGTGGGGGCTATGGAGCGCCCGCATCGGCCCAGTCGAGGGGCGCCAGCTCCCACCGATCAAGTTGCGACAGGTGTAGGGCTCGCTGCTAGCGGCAACGGCGGCATCATTGGTCATGACGGCTCCCAAAGTCCAAAGTGAGGCTATCTTAGGCTCTCAATGCACACTGCGTACCAAAAGCTTCGTAACTAAAAAATCTGCTGGAGTTTCCCTATTGTTGTGATAAACGCCCGGGCTCGGCAAGAACATTCTATAGACCGGCCGCGCGAGGCCAGGGGACAGTCGGCTCATGTCTAACCAACAACCTAAGATTATTGGCGTCTCAGGGGGATCTGGATCCGGCAAAACCACCCTGGTGCGGATGCTGCGTGAGCGTTGCCGCGAGCTGCTTGGACTCGACTTGCTCGTGCTGCAAGTGGACCACTACTACAACGACATGGCCCACCTACCGGAAGACGAGCGTGATGCGCGCAACTACGATCATCCCGACGCCTTTGACACCGCGCTACTAAGTCAGCATTTGAGCCAACTCCTGGCCGGAAAGTCTGTGGCGCGCCCCACCTATGACTACGCTACCCATACAAGGACAGCGGATACAGTCGAGATCAAGCCGGCGCCGATCATCGTCCTCGACGGTATCTTGACACTGCACTGGCCAGAAATTCGCGACCTCCTGACCCTATCGGTCTATGTAGATGTTGATGACGACGTACGCTGTCTGCGCCGCTTGCGCCGCGATATTCGCGAGCGCGGCCGTAACGTGGACGGCGTCATCCATCAGTATCTGGCTACCGTGAAACCCATGCACGACAGTTTTATCGCACCGCAAAAGCTGGTTGCCGACATCATCGTCAGCTGGATGAACTATAACGAGCGGGCTGTGGCTATGTTAGCGGGAATGGTAGCTGCTTGGGGCGGAGGAGGAGCGAGCACCCGGTAGCCAGATGCTCGCGATTCGTCGTCTAAATCAAAGTGCTTTAGCTTTCACTTGACCTGTCAGTGCGTCGCGGCACTGAGGGCCGGCTTTGTCTTTGTTAGCTTTGAGACAGCTGTGTAGCTTAGCCGGATCGCTCTTGTCCACTTTGCAGTACTTCTCGGTCTCAGCCTTGCAAGCGTCGGTGTAAGGCGCTGCTTTAGCTTCGAGCTTCTTGCCTTCAGCCTTAACTTTGTCGAGGGTAAGGCCGCTTTCGCCTTCCTTCTTGTCACCACCGGTAGAGGTACATGCCGCAACGCCAAGTACAGCCGTCAACATCAGGGACCAACCCATACGCATACTCGATCTCCTTGGTTTCACTAGTCGTAACTGGGATTTATGTGTCCCTATGATAGCAGAGAGCCGCGGCTTTGCCAAAATTTGGCCCGGTCATGGGTACCCGCATTCACCCGCGGGAACACGGCTGGGTACGGACCTTTGCCAGCTTTTTCTTGAGGGTAGCGAGCCAGCTATCAGCGCTAATTGGTTTGGTGTTGATGGGGCTAAAGGGCAGGTACTTAAATGGGGCAGCCCAGGGCTGCATCTTGGTGATGCTGGCCCAGATCTGATCAGTCATCGGTTTGGTCGTCTCGCGCTCGCCGAGTTTGGCGTAGTTGATGAGCTGCTCCAGCTGCTTATCACTTAGTTTAGCTAGGAGGTCGGCCAGGAATTTGCGGCCTGGTTCTGAAATTTGCACGGTCTTCAGCGTGGCGGGCTCGATGGTGTCAAAGGCGATCACCTGGACCGTGCAGTCGCTGCGTTCAGGTCCGGCCCAGTTTTTCCAAATCGGCGCATGATCCCAGAAAAAATGACTGAGCGACGGTGGTACATCGACGCCGCCGTCTTCAAGAGCCTTCGGCAGCTTGAAGGCGCCCAGGGTGGCTCCTAAGTCGGAGACAAGCATAAAGCGCTGGTCCTCGGGACATTCAGCCAAGGTCTTGGCCTTGATGCCGCAGTGAAGGCGCTGGTTGCTGCGCCTATTGTCGACGTGTTGCAAGATAGCCATTAAGAGGGTCAGCCCCTCGCGCGCCAGCATCTGCTCGCGATCTTGTGAGATGTAGGCGGCAGTTAAAGCCTCGTCAAAGCCCCAGCCCTCGATCTCCTTGCCGTCCACCGCAGCCACAGCGTCGGTGTCGCTGAAGCCGATTTCAATCATCGCAGCATCAAACTCGCGCCTGGCCATGACCTCGCTGGGGTTCTCGGCAGATCGACGGTAAGCGTTACCGTAGCCAAAGGGATCTTGGGGGCAGTCGTCACAGATGACTTTTTTAACTGGATAATCGCAGTCGGCGTAGTACCCAAGCGCCTGCAGTAAACGCGCGGTAAAGGGTTCGTGATACACCTCGGCATTGGTGCGTCCGTACTTGACCTTAAGTGATCTCCCGGTGGCATCGACACACTTGAATTTAGGCGTCCAGCCGGCGCCGCCACCGTCGCGTTTGGGAGGCGCGAATTTACAGGTGACGATGTCGTCCGGGGCAAAATCCCGACAGCGGGGCCCAGGTCGTGTCAAATCCTGACCCTCGATCGCGACCTCAGGTGACGACCAGATTCTGGCCGTTTTGATAAACTCTTGCCGCTCAGCCTGTCCCTTAAGATCGACGGAGCCCTTAGGTGCCGCGGCGCTTTGGCGGTCGAGTGATTTGCACGAGGGGAGCAGAGTCATGGCACTTGCCAGTAGTGATCCCACTAAACTGAGTCTCATAAGCATCAGTCACTGCTCCCTGTGTGGACATTAATTTTCTGGCCTTACTTGATCTCGTAGTTATACAGCACTTCGCTCTTTTCGTTAATAAAGCTGAGCTGGATCGCATCATCAGTAAATGTTGCGTAGCCGAAACCAAGTTCATTAGTCGAGTAGTAGCGTAGGGTGTCCTTTTGGCTGGCGATCTTGTCTTTGTAGGGGATTTTACGCTCAGCGGCTGCACCAGCGACTACCGTAGTGATCCCGCAAGGGAGCTGATTCACTTGCATGAGATGCTCATGACCTGCGAGATAAAGAGCTTTATGCTTGCACAGGAGTGGCTCTAGTGCCTTGCGCAGTTTCTTTTGCGACTTGCCCTCAATAAAATCGAGGAAGCCATGGTCACCGACGCTGTAGATGGGGTGATGACCAAGGACGACACGCCAGCGTGCCTGGGAGTTTTCAAGAGCTTTGGCTAACCACTGAATCTGTTCCTGATCCTTGCGGTACGTGTTGGTGTCGAGCGCGAAGAATTCGACGTTACCCTCGGTAAAGCTATAGTACCGGGCGGGCATGCTCCACTTTTTCGAAATCTTAGAGTACTCAATCTGAGCCCGCATACCTGCAGGTCCGGAGTGCATATCGTGGTTACCGAGAATCACGTTAAACTTGAGGTCAAGATTGCGCAGCGGCTCTTCAAACTTGGATTGAAACTGCGGATCATCCACCGAGGTGACGCCGTCTGGATAGATGTTATCACCGAGCATGAGCCCAAAATCGCAACGATACTTAGCACAGTGCTCCGTCATCGCAGCGGCCGTGGCTCTTTGCTCGTCATTGCCCTTACCGGAGTCGCCAAAGAAGAGCACTTTAATACCGTCATTTGTCGTCAGCACGTGATCTTGGTGCGCAAGCTCGAGACTCGCACCGTCGTGCCCGCCGCAACCGAGTAAGGTCAAGCCAGCTGTCGTTAACAAAACTTTGCCGATGCTGCTGGAACTCAAGTACCGCATATTTGACCTCAGTAGTTGATAAAAGTTCTCATTTTGAGTGACACTAACCAATATTGGCCGCGAGTCCAATCGCAAATTGGATGGTGGCACTGGTCGCGTTAGACGGAAGAGGCGGGGGCACGTTATGAGGCAGAGTCGAACTCAAATGACGCGCATAGTGATCCTTACGACGAGCTTGTTTATGGCGTGTAATACCGTGAAATTCGGTGGCAATAACGAAAAACGCCAGGCTAACCCACCGACTTTACCACCAGCCTCCGTAACGGCCCCTCAACTGCCACCCCTTGCAAGACCGGCGCCTTGTAGTAGGGATTACGAGGTCCCGGCGACCGCCAATCCTTACCTAGCGGGTGCCGCATCGGGTACGTCAATGACCTATACACTCACCAATGGGGACCCTCAGTCGCCAACCGATCGTGCTCCGGAGCAGGCGCCAGTTTTGGTCACGCCTACGGATCCTAGTTGCTTTAAGCCAGGCGCCATCCTCGCCTTCACCGTAGCAGGCTCGATCACCCACAATCAGTCCAGGGAGCAAAGTAGCGCCGATGGCAATACGGCTGTCATCGTGTCGCATCAACTCGGTGCGGTGAATGGCATCTCCGACATCAAGGCACCCATCGATTCTCTGGTCGGAGTGTTCCTAGGGGCGAGCGATCCGCGTGGCAGCGCGGCGCCTTCGAAATTAGATTTTTCCACGGTCGCCAGCCGGGACTATCTGACCATTGAACCCAAGCTCGGTCAGCTATTCTTTATTGGCAAAGGTAAAACGGCGACCGGTACCAATAGGCAGGTGGTGGTGCCGTTGGGAGCCACGCGCCTTTATTTCGGCACGATGGACACTTATCAGTGGAACAACAACATCGGTGGCTTGCGCGGTGCCATCATGACGGTGCGCTAAGATCGTGCCACCTCGCCAGCGTCTGCACCGTGAATCACGAACGACATAGCAGGTGTCGTATGCGCAGCGGACCACGCTCCGTCCTTTGCTAGGGCAATCCAGCCGTAGGACCGGCCACGCATCTCAGCCTCGCTAAAGGTCGTTTGCGCTGCTGTCTCTAGTGACATACCGTCGCGGCATCGCGTTTCGATGCGCGCTGCCACCGCATCATCGATAATTTGCTCGCCGATGCCAGTCGCACTGATAGCCGCACATGCGGAGGCGTAGGTACCTGCGACCGTGGCTGAATCGCTGACGCGTCCCGGAGTTTCAAAGCCGCGGCCACCGGTCGATGTGCCCGCATAAAGTTTGCCGTCGGCGGTTAAAATCAAGCAGCCGACGGTGTCGCAAGTTGCAGTATTTTTTTTACTAACCCACTGCGTGAGCCGGGCTGGTGTCACCGGTGATGCGACCGGTACGCCCAGCTCCCTTGCCAGGAGTTCCACTCCGGGGGACGCCAGGACGCGCGCATCCGCGTGTTGCAGCTGATGCGCTAGTACCGATGGATGGAGCATATCTGTGGCGCCGATCACGCCAGAAAAAGTTTGGCTCGCACCAGTCATAACAGCGGCCGTCATGCGCACACAGCCGTCTGCCTGCAGGGCAGAGCCGCGGCCGGCATTGAACTGCGGATCGGCCTCCATGGCTTTTAGACAGGCGAGCAAGACGTCCGCGGCACTTGTCCCGCTGAGTATCGATGCTCGTGCAGTCCGAGCGATCTCTACGAGAGCGGCTGTGGCTCTAGCAACAGCATCTGGACTTTTGGGATCCTGGCCTCCAGCGCCCCCGTGCAGCGCGACGATAGGGGCATGAAAGGTACCGTGAGCGATGTGCATTGTGATTTGCCTCCCTCTGTCAGGGGTTATAGCATGCTGTTCAAAAGGTCTAGAGTCGACTTGGGGCGCGACGGTAGTTTTTAGGGAGACGAGTATTGAAGCAGATATTCAACGATGCATATGCAGCCTATGTCCAGCAACGTGGCCTCACAACGCGTGAGCGACTCGATCAGATCAATGCAGTTAAGAAAGCGATCTTGGCCAATCGCGAGACCATCGTGGAACGGGTGATGGCTGAGGTCGGTAAATCCCGAACCGACGCCCTCATCGCTGAAATAGTCGGCACAGTAGATTGGTTGGACTGGCTGGAGCGGCGTGCCGTCCGCATATTGGCTGATGAGAAAGTACCGACACCGATTACGCTACTTGGCAAGAAGTCGCGTCTCTACCATGAACCCTACGGCGTGGTTCTCATCATCTGTCCCTGGAATTATCCCTTCCACAATGCCATCACTGGCATTGCAGCTGCCTATGTGGCGGGTAATGCCGTTATCTATAAGCCCTCGGAACATGCTCCTTGTCAGGGCCTGGTCGAGGACATGTTGGCGGCGGCGCCTTTAATGAGGGCTGCGGTCAAAGTTGTTTATGGCGACGGTAAGGTCGGCAGTGACCTCATCGACCAAAAACCAGGCAAAATCTTTTTCACCGGTAGCTGCGCTACGGGAGAAAAAATTATGACGCAAGCCGCACGGCATTTGATCCCTGTTGAGCTGGAGCTCGGTGGCAAAGATCCTATGATCGTGTTTGCCGATGCGGGACTCAAACGGCCGGTGGCCGGTGCCCTATGGGGGGCCTTTACGAACGCCGGTCAATCCTGCAGTGCAGTCGAGCGGCTCCTAATTGAAGACAAAGCGCATGACGCTTTTGTCGCTAAGTTGGTCGAAGAGGCGCGTAAACTCCAGGTCGCCGAGGGCGACAGCAAAGGCAACGTTGATATCGGGCGGATGACGGTAGGATTTCAGCGCGACAAAGTGGTGGCCCACGTCAAAGACGCGCTGGACAAAGGTGCCAAGCTCGTGTTTGGCCAGCTGCCGACCACGGATGATTTGTTGGTGCGCCCGATTATTCTCACTGACGTGACACCTGACATGCAGGTCTGGCGCGACGAAACCTTTGGGCCCGTGCTCCCCATCATGAGGTTCGGTGATGAGGGTGACGCGGTGCAGCTAGCTAACGATAGCGACTACGGACTGTGTGCTAGTGTGTTCACTGCTGATCAAGCGCGTGCAGATCGGATCACGCGGGCTCTCGAGGTGGGTGGCGTCTCAGTTAACAACGTCAACATGAGTGAAGGCAATCCGGGTCTGCCATTTGGTGGCTATAAACGCAGTGGTTTTGGTAAATTGAGGGGCCCTGAGGGCTTACGCGGATTTACCCGTAGCAAAGCCGTTTTGATAGACGCAACTGGCGATAAAATAGAGGCTAATTGGTATCCCTATACGCCGGGCAAGTATGACCGATTTGTGCGCTTTATAGGGGCTCTCTACACAGCGCATTGGGGGCGACTGGCACGCATCGCTTGGACGGGTCTCCGGCTCGAGGCTTTTGCGCAGAAACCGCGAGAACCGAAAAACTAGCCGATCTCGATCACCATCTCACGACCGTCGATCAGACGGTCGACATAGATATTGCGGAACTTGCCGGTTGGATCCCAGAGGTCGCGGTAGGCTAAAAATTTGGCCCATTCCGGATAGAGTGATGTCGGATTTTGATAAAACATCTTGCCCCAATGCGGTCGCCCACCAAGGGCGAGGAGTTGCGTCTCCATCGCTCGGAAAAACTCCTCGTAGCCTTTAAATGCGGTATGCGACATGACGGCAAAGTAACCAACATCCTGGCCCTGACTGGGACTTAAAAGGTTGCCGCGGTCACCGCGTACAAAGCGCGACTCGGTCGGGAAGTTGGCAAAGTAAGGACTTTCGGCGCGCATGGCAAAGGACTGCGTCAGTCTATTAAAGCGCTCGTGCGCCTCGGGCATCGCAGCAACAGGGAGCGCATATTCCATCTCATTGACGCGGACGAGGCGCGTGGATGCCATAATCTTGTCTGACCGGTCGATACGCGATTCATCAAACACCAGATTGGTGAGTGCATCGTAAAGTCTGGGCATCAACCGCGGCCTGAGAGAAGCCGCAGTAAGCAGTCCTCCTAGCGCGACGTTTTCAAGTAGGATTTTGTCGACGAAGGTCCGGACACGCTGCTCGTCACGTGGTTTATCCGTGCGATTGCGACTGATCGCCTTTACTTTATCGGTAAAAGGAAAGCGGAAAAACTCGAAGTGATCGTTGTCTCGGTAATGGCGCGGATCTAAGGCATCGCTCAGCGTCGTGAGCCAGCTCCGCAGCTCCAGATTATGTGCTAGCACCACTTGGAAGGTGATTGCGTAGATGATGCCGAGGGAACCTAGACCTAAACGAGCAGCGGCGAGTGCCTCGGCGTCTTCAGGACGGTCCGCACTGAGGCTGACGAGAGATCCATCTGCCTTAACCAAATCGATCGCGTGTACCGCTGCAGCATCGGCAAATGAACCCCACTGCATCCCTGTACCGTGGGTGCCTGTGGATACGATGCCGGCAAGCGACTGCCGATCGATATCGCCTATACTAGGGAGCGCTAGACCAAGCTCAGCGAGGGCCTCGTTGAAGGCATAAAGTTTTTTGCCAGCCTCGACCTTGACGCGCATCGTCGCGCGATCGACCTCCAAAATTTTATCGAGTTTATCGAGACTCAGGATCACCAGATCTGAGTGTACGCAAGGACTATAGGAGTGACCCGAGCCTACTGCTCTTACCCCTTTAGCCTTGCTCACCACTTCTTGCAATGCGGCCAAAGTGGTCGGGACGGCGATCTCTTGCGGCCGCGCATGAATATTGCGGGCCCAATTAACGAAGGTGGGTGCCGTGCCGGAGCCACCTGGTTTGATACCATAGTCAGCGCTCACGTCCGCGCCTAGCCCGTCAGCGCGTGCCGATCTCGCGGCTGTGGATCCTGCAGCACCAAGGGCCGCCGCACCTCCAATAAAGGAGCGGCGCGTAAACTTATTTACCGCCGATGGCTTAGCTGATCCGCACGACGTCATCGCAGCCTCGTGGCGTCAAAGAGCTTGAGTTAAATCGTTGATCAGATCGTCGGCATGCTCGATACCAACCGATAAACGTATGAGCTGCGGCCCGATGCCAAGTTTGCGCCGGAGATCTTCCGGCACCGATGCATGCGTCATGCGTTCGGGATGGTTGACGAGAGACTCTACGCCACCGAGGCTTTCTGCTAGCGAGAATACTTTAAGCTTTTGTAGGAAAGCGACGACCTCGGCATAACTCCCGCCGTGATCAAAGCTGACCATACCGGAGTATCCACTCATCTGCTCCTTGGCCAGCTGATGTCCCGGATCATGGGTCAGTCCAGGGTAGTAAACCCGTTTGACTTTAGGATGTGAGCTAAGCATCGTCGCGACGATTTGCGCATTGCGCTCGTGTTGCTGCATCCGCACAGCCAGCGTCTTAATACTACGGTGCAAGAGAAAGCATTCGAGCGGGGCCGGCACAGCTCCCGCGGCAAACTGGATGAACTTTAACTGCTCAAAGAGGCTGTCGTCGCTAGTCATGAGGGCGCCACCGATCATGTCCGAGTGGCCACCAATGTATTTGGTCGTGCTATGGACCACAATGTCCGCACCTAGCTTCAGGGGGGACTGAAATATCGGTGTTGCAAAAGTATTGTCGACGACCGTCAGGGCACCCGCCTTTTTAGCAAGTGCGGCGACATGGCGGACGTCGATGATCTTCATCGTCGGATTGGACGGCGTCTCTACCCAGATCATCTTTGTAGCTGGAGTCATCGCTGCCGTTAAGGCAGCTTTGTCGGCAAGGTCGATAAACTGAAAGTCGATGCCATACTTGGCGTAAAGGCGCCGGAACAGTCTGCCCGTCCCACCGTACACGTCATCCGACACAATCACCCGAGCTCCGGGAGATAGGAGCTGAACAATGGCTTGTTCCGCCGCTAGACCTGAGGAAAAGGCGAGTCCGTATTTAGCGCCCTCAATCGTCGCCAGTGCTGCCTCGTACGCAGCCCTAGTCGGATTGTCGGCACGCGAGTAATCATAACCCTTGTGAACTCCAGGCTCCTCCTGCACGTAGGTGGACGTCATGAAGATTGGCGTCATGATGGCACCCGTGACGGCCTCAGGTTGGGCTCCGGCGTGGACTACATTGGTAAAATGCTTCGAATCAACAGCCACGGCGGCATCCCTCCCTGGAACATCATGTCTGAAGTATTATCTCTGGAGTATCATAACGGAATTTTGTTACTTCTGTGTCGCGCCCAATACTTCGGCCAATTGACCTTTGCGGTGAAGCTCGGCGGTGATGTCGCAGCCACCAACAAACTTGCCGTTCACATAGAGTTGCGGAATCGTCGGCCAGTTGGTGTACTGCTTGATGCCCTCACGGATGTCCCAGTCAGCTAGGACATTTACAGCGTGGAACTTGACGCCGTAGGAGTTCAGGATGTGCACGACTTGCGCTGAGAAGCCACACTGAGGAGCGTCGGGGGTACCCTTCATAAAGAGGCAGATCGGGTTGGTTTCGATGTCAGTTTTGATTTGTTGTAATGCGTCTTGAGCACTCATGAGAATTCCTCCTATGCTGCCTTGCCTACCTCAACCACGATGATTCGGCAAGGTGCCCTTTTCTCGCTCAACTCGGTAGGTTGAAGGTTGTACTTAGGTAGTCTTACACCTTGCTCACTCGGATTGTCTAAGGTTATGGTGGCGGCTCACGACGAAGCAAGCAGTAAGGGCCACATGGTTCGACTCATAAACGCAAGACAGGCAAACGGTGACGGGTTCGCGATGGAGATCGCAGCGGGGCGCATCGTTAGTGTCACTACAACAGATAACAAAGAGAAATTACAGGATGTTTCGAGAGCCTCGCTGATGTCGGTCGGCGACTTTGCGGCGCTGCCTGAGGCGACCGTGGTTGATGCTGGGGGGCGCATACTGCTTCCTGCAGCAATCGATGTTCATGTTCACAGCCGGGATCCCGGGCTGACGCATAAAGAGGACTGGCATACGTTGGCGCGGGGCGCCTGGCGTGGTGGCGTGATAGCCGTCGCTGATATGCCAAACACGCTGCCGCCCATGATGACCAGATCATCCGTCATGGAAAAGGCCGCACGGGCGCGCGCCTCGGGCCTGGAGCATGCATTTTTCTTGGGTGTCGGACTCAGCAACATCAATGACTTGCGCGGACTACTGCTAGACCCGGAGTTGCCGCTGTGTGGTCTCAAGGTATTTTACGGGCGGACCACGGGCGAGCTACTTTACGACGATTTAGAGACCTTGGCCCGGGTGCTACCCGATCACGGCGAAAAAGTTGTGGTCTTCCATTCTGAAGATCAATGCACCATTGACTGTAACCATCAAAGGTTCGGGCGGCAGCTGCACGAGACCAATAACGCGGCCTTTGCAGTCCACTCCGCTATTCGGAGTAGTGACGCTGCCCATACATCGACGCGCGCCATTCTCGAATGGGCGCGGACCACCTATCGTCGCCCCATTCATATCGCGCACATCAGCACCGCGCTTGAGGTGGAATTGGTAGCCGAGGCCAGAGCACGCGGTGTGCCTGTCACCTGCGAAGTGGCGCCGCACCATCTACTGTTCTCAACAGCCGACTACGAGCGCCTTGGACCGTTGGTCAAGATGAACCCCCCGCTACGTGCACCCGAAGAGGTCGAGGCCCTGAGTCGCCTCTTTGCGCAAGGGGCGATCGAAATCTTTGCCACAGATCACGCGCCCCATACGCTGGCGGAAAAATATGCGGATGTCGCGCACTCACCCTCGGGTGTGCCTGGAGTCGAGCTTTTCTACCAACTACTGATTACGTGCAGTAACCGCTTTGGTTTGCCCCTAGAGCGCGCAGTGGCCATGGCCAGCGCCGCTCCGGCTAAACTACTGGGCTGGCACCATAAGGGATCGTTGGCTCCTGGCAACGATGCCGACTTTGTGGTCCTTGGCGACGAGGAACATACGATTCTCTCACAAGATGTCGTCAGTAAATGCGGCTGGACGCCTTACGCTGGATGGCATGTACCCCGTGATGTACTGGCCACCTGGAACCGTGGGCGCCAAGTATACTGCGGATCTCATCACGAAACTGGAGTGTCATGAATCAGTCGAAGCGCCCCGACCATAGGCGGCATCAGCAAAAGCGGCGCCACAGTGGTAAGAAGCGTGCTCTTCTCAATATTCCGCGGGTAAGTGGCCATATCAGGACCACTGTGGAGCGTCCGCTAGGCGAAGGCCGCTACATTGTCTTTGACATTGAGACCACAGGTGGAAATCCCGAGCGTAACGGCATTACCGAGATCTGTGCACTCCGGTACGAGGGCGGCAAGGTCGTCGATAAGTTTTACTCCATGGTAAATCCCGAGATACCGATTCCGCCGATTGTCCGGCGCATGACTGGTATCAATAACCAGATGGTGCGTGGCGCTCCGAAAATCGGTGAGGTCATGCCTCTCTTCTTGAGTTTTGTCGGTGACGACATCTTGGTTAGTCACAATACGATCGGCGATATGAAGTTCATTCGTCACTTTGCCAAAGTGGCGGCCAACGTTGATATGGAAAATTTCTATATCTGCACTCATCTTTTGGTCGAGAAGTTGGCGTCCGAGGCTCCCGATAAATCACTGCGTGGGCTTGCCAAGTACTTCGAGATCCATGCTGGTGAGCTCCATCGGGCTGAGGCCGATGCGGTTGTGACTCTGGACCTCTTCAAAGTGCTGCTCGGTCGCCTGGCTGATCACCAGATCGCCACCATCGATGCCGCGATTAGGTTACAAGGCGATATAGAGTCCAGTATGCGTCTTGGGTGGCGCCTGCAGCCGCAGGTTTTGGCTGCGGTCCCGTCGGGACCTGGCGTTTTTTCGCTATTTGACCAGCAAAATCGACTGATGTTTACCAGTAGTGCGATCCATCTCCACCGAGAGGTTGGTCGCCTCAAGGTGTTTGATCAGCTACCGAGGCCGCTTCTAAAGTTGGTGCTGAAGGCCGCCGACCTAAAGGTCAGCCGCACGGAGAATAGTTTTGCGGCAATGCTGGCAGAATGTAGCGCAATTCAGGAGTCAAAGCCGGTATTTCAAGCGGTACTGTGGCATCAGCGCATCCTCCAAACCATCTATGTGGCGGCAGACGGTGATGGGTTAATGTTAGGGGTGGGGGCACTCGTTCCTGGGACCATTCAGGCCTTTGGGCCAGTGCGTGATCGCCGCATTGCAGCTGAGCTTATAGACGCCATTGGCCTTGCCTGTGGCGTTGAAGCCACGCGCCATGGGCTGAAATTGCCAGGCCATATGCTACCGATTTTAGAGGCTTTTTTCCGTGGGGAGCTCGATAAACTGAGGGCGGATAAACCGGCTTGGCGACAGGCCCTGGTGCGCATCTTTAAGCCAGCGGCGCGTCGCAGTGACGACGTGTTGCGTGAAACCAGTCAGAAGCTCCGCGAGACAAGGATTCCAGCCAAGCTTACTCCCATATTCGATACGACTGGTCTCGTCATCGTTCCTGGCAGTGATGGTGCCTGGCAGGCTCATCACATCGTGCGCGGTCATCCTCATGCGGTCACGCCGCTTAGCCTCGACCTGGACGACGAAAACTGGCTGGGCCACCTCGCCGGCAAGTTTGCTGCCACTTTAGAGCGTGAGCACCAAAAAATTCAGGCCAAACCACTGAGCGAACACGATGCCAATCGGGTCAATGCGACTTTGTGGTGGATCTATAACGGAAGATACGAGGGGCGCTTTGTATCATTAGCAGATTTGCTAGCAGGCCGCAGCACCTAGTCCTACGGAACTACCGGTGCATTTTCCTGGGTTTACATGCTATCCTGTCACTAAATCATCAAATTTAGGTACACGGGGTTAGTATGAAGAAGGCAATTCTCGGTCTCGTTGTCGTCGCAGCAGCCTGCAAGAGTACCTCTGATGGTGCCAGCCAGGATGGCAAAGGCTCGCAGTTAACCGCCGCAGCAGCCCAGTGCGAAGAAACCTGCGGTGGGGCTTTCGCTGCTTCGAGTTTGGTCGGCTGTGTCACAACTTGTGATGACTGGGGCACCAAAAGGATGACCGTTATCAAAGGGAAGTCGCTTTACGCTCTTCGTAAGCCTGCTTATGGATGTTCGTTTAATCACATGCGACGTGATGCCAATAAGGTTCGACCTGGAAGTGTCAGCGAGTCGTTCTCATTTGGGTTTCAATACAGCGAAGGCATCGGTGACGGGGGATTCCTCATTACTGGAAGCGGTAATGTGGAGCCTGGCAAAATTCTTGATTACACCTTGCCCGAAGATAAGAAGACGCTGGGGACCAAAGAGCAACCTGTGGATGTGACCTTTATTCGTCGTGACGACAAACACGAGGGTAAACCGACGGTTTTTATGACTACGAAGGCTAAGTACAGCGGAGAAAACAAAGAGCTGCTCGTTATCCTCAGCGACAAATTTGATACCGCGAGACCATTTGCTCAGATCGTGGAAGCACGCTTCCTGGCGACTAAAGATTCTGAAACTAAGCATGAGATCGCTTGCGGTAAATAATGTCATGGCAGGATAGGGTCGAGAGATATGCGCCTCAGCTCGCGATCATTTTATCTGATACTTGGCCTATTCTTCCTGTTTCAGCTGATGACGCAGCCGTTCTTCGTCTTTGCTGGTGATCCCGTCGCCATCAGGCACGAGGCTCGGTATTTACTCAAGCATCATACTTTGGGCGTTCCTTTCGCGGACAAGGAGGAGATTCCAGCCAATCTCCTACCACCCCAAAGTCAACCTGATCAGTACTTTTGGGAAAATCAGGAGCGCCAGGCCTACTTTTCGCGTTGGGGCCTCACCAACACCCTCTCGTTTTTAGCACCAATGGCCGTGGTGGGGCCGGATGCTCAGCCGTTGCGACTGATTTTAGCGTTAAATACGTGGAACGCGCTTTTAGCGACACTATTCCTCGCCGCATTACTCGTGATTGCCCGGAAGTCCCAGGCCGCGCTGTGGGGCGTTGTATGCATATTCGCTTACCTTTTTGCGACTGCAATCTCCTTTTATTTAAGGGCACAGAGCTCAGAACTATTGCAGATGGTGCAGCTTGCGGGGATTTTGTGTTTATTTAGATATCTGGATCACTATTTGGCTCATCCAGAGACGTTGGGGAAGTCGGCTCGACCGATGCAGCTGATGATCCTGATCTCGGTGCTTTTGACGACGCTAGTTCATACCAAGGTTTACTACTGTCTTTTTTTCGGCTTTGTGTTGCTAGCTCTCTTTTGGCGGCGCCTCGATGCGCGTGAGTCGCGACGTCTGGCATACTGTGGCGTATTTTTTATGACGCTGTGCGGTATCCTACAATTGGCACTAAACTACTATAAATTCGGTAGCGTTTTGCAGATGGGGCTAGGACCGGCTTTTCCGCGCGTACGCAGTGACTGGTATGATCTCGCTCATTTTAAGAACTCGCTACCTGATTATTTCATCGGGCCGACAGGGAGTGTATTTATATACTTTCCGGTTGTAGTGTTTGCGCTTTTGGGTGCAAAAATTCACGCCAAGATCTATCCGCGGGAGAGCTGGCTTATCTGGCTGAACTTGCTCGTGATTGTCATCGTTGCAGGCGGATGGAAAAATAGCCGCGGGGACTGGGGATTTGGACCGCGCTATCTCGTTCCTGCCATCTCCCTCACCTTAATTCCGGCGCTATTTGCCTACCGCCAAGTCGCCGCGCGTGGCATGAGAGATACCCGACGGGCTTTGTTTACACTTATATTCGGTGCTCTGATGTTGTGGGGGACCAAAAGACAAATTGTTGTGGCGCAACTTGACTTTTTTGCGGCGCAACAAGTATCTGGGTCGCTACGGGAAATCAACGACCAGCTCTATGCAGATCAATATTTTCAGAAGGCCACGCAGTACAAGGTTACTGAGGAACTCCTCACCTTTTGTCGCGGAGGAAATTCTGGTCGCTTTTATATTTTGGATCGTACCATCAGAACACTTTATCCCGACCTGGGAGAAAAATTGACCCAACTTTGGCAAGATGAGTGCACATACAACGTATACTTCCTGGCTTTGGACAGGTCTCGCTGGTTTTCCTAATACTTTCCCATTTTTAAAAGCCCTCAGATAATACGGCTTATTTTCTTGGATTTTGTCATTCCTTCAAAAAATCGGAATTAGCTACCTTAAACTTTGCGACGTCTTTTCCCGATTAGTATGCGGGTTATCTTACGTATACTAAAAGGCTCTGCCCGGTGACTCTCGCAACTAAACAATTTCTACTCAAAACGCTAAAAGCATGGGCGGCAATTCCGTTTTTTCTGCTGCTAGTGCCCATCTTAAAGGCAATCCCGGCGGCGCCGCGATCGCTATTTAAAGTCGAGATTCTCAATGAAGGCTTAAGTGACCTTAATGTATACGATGTCGATCAATTGCCTAGCTCTGATTGGGAGCCCAAAACCCTCCATGCGATCCCTCTTGACAATTTTTCCGACAGGACCGCTTGGTTTAGGATCAAAATCCCAGCGACCACCGAAGAGTCGCCACCAGAGTACGTGGCTGATGTTGAGTTTTATGCGTTACGGAACGTTGACTTTTACGTCATGCGGGACGGACATCTGGTCAAATGGTCATCGCAAGGACTCGACGCTAGTGACGGAGAGTTCCAAACTAAGGGGCTAGCATACACATTCGCCTTCCATGGATACCGTGACAAGGAAATCACTCTGTTTGTTCGGATTTCTACGCGCGGATTTTTGGTGACTCCTTTGACCGTCTTGAGTCGCAGTACATTCGATCGCTATCACCGGATTCGCGAGTTAATCACAGCGATCCTTATCGGTTCAGCAATTGGGTTATTGCTCTTTAACGCATGTCTTTACCTTTCACTGCGCTATAAATCCTATGTTTATAATTCAATATTCCAGCTATCGGTCATTCTTTTTGCTCTTATCGGCACTGGTTGCTTTCATACGATTTGGCCATCCATCGCAATAAAATTTGACACGATGATTCGGCTCTTGGCGGATTTAGTGTTGGTGGCAATCATTACGCAGACGATGTTTGCCAGTCGCTTGATGGAGCGGAGATCCGACCTGCCGTTGTCGGACCAGATCCTGACCTTTGCCCGCATAGGCGCGATGGCGGTCGTCTTGGCTGCGCCAATTCTGCCGTTATCGGTCATGATTGTGGTAGCTGTTGTGTTTCTTTTTATTACGGTGTTTCAATACAGTGCCTTCAAAATTTTTCGCAGTAATCTACAGTCATCTTACTACTATAACATTGCGGTCCGCGGCGCTGCTTTCGCTGGAATCATCAGCTTTGCAGCTTGGTCGGGATATATAAAGTCTAATATCCATGTCGATAGGATGTATGTTTTAGGTATGATATGGGCCGGTCTTTTCTTTTCTGTTTCCGTAGCAGCTAGGGTGCGCGAATTGCATAGCGGAAACCTTTCGGCACAAGAGACCATTAGGTCGCATGGTCCTAAAAGCCGCCTAAATGCCATTTTACGTGAAGAGTTTCGTGACCGTAGAAATGCCGCTGATGTAAACGTATCAATCATGTTTATCGATATCGTGTCATTTGCGCAAATTGCTGATGCACTCGATTCCGGTGCCGTTTTAAACAAGTTGACCAGGCGATTAGATGAGATGACAAAAGTGATTCACTCATTTGGTGGGACGGTCGATCGATCGGTTGGTGATGGGATCATCTGCTTTTTTGGCGGTGGCGCAGGGAGCAAAAATAACCGTCATGTCGTCGATGCTTATAATGCAGCCGCAAAAATTCAGCAGGACACAGTGGCATCGGCGCTGGCCATTTACGAACGTTACGGACTAGACGCCGATGACTTTCCACTGCCTGTACGGATAGGGATCCACACGGATCAAGTGACGATAGGCAATATCGGAAGTGATAAGTTGGTGGACTTTACTATGGTAGGGTCAGGCGTTAGTTTTGCTGGCCAGCTTGAGACCGCTTGTGCACCATTTAAGATCATGATCAGTGAGTCGTCGCGTCAGAGCCTCATTGCAGAGGGTGTTGATAGTGAAGCATTTCAGTCTATTATGTTCTCGGTTAAGCACAAGTCAGACTTAGTGAGGGGTTACGAGGCTAACCCTTTTGTCCAGGACCCTGAAGCGCTTAATATGGCCACGAAAATGTATCGCAATCGCCTAAGCAGTAGCCAGCGTCAGGATCGAGTGCGTCCTGATGGTCAGCCTAAAATCGCTCTCTTCGGGCCCAGTGGAGCCTTCAAAGTCATCGATTTTTCGCCCGGTGGATTCCAGTGCGTCGGTAATATGTTCTTAGCGCAAAAATCTATAGTCGAACTCAGGGTTGAAACAAATGTACCCGATTTAGATGCTGTGCTTAACGACATGTTCATGCGTGATATCACGGTAGAGGTGCGGTGGAGTCGGCGTGACGGCAAAGATTTCTTGCATGGGATGAAGGTGCTTGGGGCGAATGATCATCAGCTTAAACTGCTTAATGATATCCTCGTCAAGGCCACTAGTGTGGTGCCAGTGTCGCTTGCGGCGATGGAGATGGCCTCATGAAAATTATACAATATGAAGCAATTTCAAAATTTAAGAAGCGTTTTCTAAAGCGTAGCTTGCTTGTTAATATCCCGATTTTTTCGGTGGTCGTGATTATTTTAGTCGGAGCAATCATGCCGCGAGGCCTAGAGAGCTCAGCACCTTTTGACCAGTATGTTAGCGGGGCGCATGATCCAGGCATTGAGGCAATCATAAACCTCGACGAGAGACTGTGGAATTCTCAAGATCAATCGTCTTTACGTCATACAAAAATAGCATATGAATACCGTTGGAGTCGGCTGAAAATAAAACCAACCGGTATATTGGTGGCGAAGCTGCGTGCCGTGGTACCAGATGTTTTTCTTGAAAAGATTGACTATTTTCTGGTGGAAGGTGGGCAGGTCATAGATTCTAGGCAATCTGGATACGGTCGCCACCTAGGTCCAAAGTACAGACCGTTGATAGATGGTTTTCGGTTTACATCGTCGCCAACTTCGATGCGGACTTTGTATGTCAAGACAGTGGCAAAAGGGTCATTGCCATCAACGTTGACCGTGACTGATGAGGCTGAATTTGAAGCCAATACTACAGCTACTAATATCATCGTTGGTATCCTGATTGGGTGCGCTTTTGGTATGGGTGTCTACAATATATTTCTGTTTTTAGTGACGCGGCAGCGTGTTTTTTTTAGTTACGGTGCATTCCTCTTTGTGATCAGTGCGGAGGCTCTGTTCCTTACGGGCACTATGGCGACTCTTTGGCCCAGACTTGGTCGTAGTTTGGTGGGATTCTCACTCGGTATACAGTATCTATTTCTTTGCGCCTGCAGCCTCCTAGTGCTTTTTCAGAACGATTATTGCAGATTTGCACGTAATCATCGACGCATCAAACGTGGCAATGTAATGATCTACGGCAGTCTTCTCGGTGTGGGGTTAGCGATTCCCTTTTTGGCCCCTCAGGTTGGCTCTGTGTTTACCATCGCAACTGGGACAGCGCTTTTATTTTTTAGACAGCTACAGATGCGCCGTTACTTGCGCCATATTCGCGCCATGGAATGGGCGGTATTGAATTCGGGGTACTTAGCATCTTGGCTGGTGTCGTGTGCCTCATTGTTTGGCGTCATTGGTGGTGATGTCTACACAAATAACACCTACCTTTTGGCTAGTGTGGGACTTAGTTGTTTTTTCTCGACGCTGTTGGCCGTGCGGCTCCGAGAAGTGGAAGCAGAGCGCCGCAAGATTATCAGGCACCACGGTGCTATCAGTGAGTCAACAGAAGTGTGTGTCATGTTTATCGATATTGTGTCGTTTTCGCAAATGGCGACACCATTGCCGTCGCGTCGTGCCTTCACGGAGCTAGCCGACAGAATGCGCGAGATTTCAGCGGTTGTCGCGGGATTCGGTGGGTCTATCGATCGGGCATTGGGCGACGGGCTCCTTTGCTTTTTTGGGACCGAGGGGGGGTTGCCACTGACGGAAAGCGTCATGAATGCCTTCCGCGCTGGAATCCGGATTCAAGAGATGACAGTCTCTGAGGCTAGAGGCGCGATGGCCGGTAAAAATGCAAATCGAATCATGCCTGTACGCATAGGGATTCATTGTGCTTCCGTGAGCGTCGGTAACATCGGTGGCGAGGCGCGCATTGATTTCACCATGGTAGGGTCCGGTGTTAACTTCGCCAGACGGCTTGAAACGGCGTGCACACCGTTTAAGATAATCGTTAGTACAGAGTGTCGCGACCAGCTCGAGCGGATCGGGGTCAGCGATGCCGGATTTTCTGATATCGCGATTGCCGTTAAGCACCAGACAGGGCTCGTAAGGGCCTGCGAGTACGACCCGTTTTTCGATCGTCACGAGATTCTGTTCGAAGTGGAGCGGCGTTACTTGGATCAGATTGGGGTCATGTCCTTTGATCAAATCGTCGATGTTAAGGAGTCGGGCGCTGTGCGACTCGAGAGTCCGTACGGGACTTTTGTCGTTAAAGATTTGTCACTTTTTGGGTTCCGTGTCGGGGGTGCGGATCTGTTTGGGCAAAGGTCAGTCATCCCAGTCAAGGTTGTTACCAGTGACCCCGATGTGAACAAAGCCCTAGCGGATAAGTTGCTCGATAACCTGAGCGTAGAGGTGCGTTGGGGCAAGGCCGTGGGTAGCGGATTTGAGCATGGTCTTAAATTATTCGGCGGTAATAAAGCTCAACGTGGCTTTATCTATGACATACTAAAGGGCAGGTTTGGGGCCCTTAACGAGGTGAATGGGGCCTTGGATCCCATGCGAGATATCGCTTAAGATCTTCGTTTTTGCCGCGAAATCATGTATGGTCGTCGTAGCAATCTAAACTCAGATGTGAGGACTTAGGATGATGCGCGTACGGCTATTAAGGTCACTTCTTATTGGCAGTGCTTTGGCATCGAGCCTATGGGGCCTAACTTTTGCCCTCGGCGACCGAGGCCTAGCCGGTGATACGAGCCAAGGGGTCTATTTTTCGCTGGTTAAAAAGGGGGCTGTGCATAGGTATCTGAATCGGCTCGCTGATGATTCCTATCATTTTGTTGCCACCAAAAATCCAGTCTCAGCAGCCGTAGCTACTGCTATCCTGTTCCCTAATGATGGAGAGCAATTAGTTGTAGCTGAAGTGCAGAAAGATAGTTCCAATAAGCTAAAAGGGGAGCTGAGGCGCTTTGGTAACTTTGCCGTCCTATCACTACCCCATAACGCCGACCTACATCTCATTGACGATCAGCCAACCGTCTACGGTGAGGTCGTGGCGGAGAGAGAGCAGGAGTCCCCTCCTAGTGATGGGCTAGGTCATGTATCGAAGTTTATCGCCGCGGGACCGAGTGATTTGGATTTGCAAGTTCCCAAGGTGGACATTGACCAGGTCTATCTGCTCGATCGACTACGCACCTTAGCGGGTGAGCAAAAAGCGGAGATCGCTGGACGCGAGGTGTTGATTCGCGAACGCCGCCAAGGCGAAATGAAGCAGTACGCTCGTGACTGGTTGAGACAGGAGTATGAGGCTCTTGGCTATACGGTTCGCGAGGAGAGTTACGCAGGTCTCAGTTTCACCGGCAGTGCCAACTTTGTGGCAGAACGCGTAGGTGAAGATCCGGGGCGGGTGCTTATACTGTCATCTCACTTAGATTCCGTCGGTAATGCAGGAGCTGATGATAACGCCTCAGGAACGGTCGCTGCACTTGCCATTGCTAAGGCCCTCAAGGATCTACCACTCAAGGTAACGCTACGCGTGGTGGCGTTTGACGAGGAAGAAATTGGGCTCGTGGGATCAAAAGCTTACGTTTCCGCACTTCGTTCTCGTGGTGAGCTCTCCCAGATAGTCGGTGCGATCAATCTCGAGATGCTTGCCTATCAGTCGCGCGAGGACGGTGCATTTCATGTCATTGATTGCGCGGAAAACGAGTCTGATAGGTTAGCCCAGGTTTTTCGACGTATTGCCGCCTCTGATGTTGAATTGCGCCTGCGACCTGAGCGTGCTTGCACCAACCGCAGTGATCACGCGAGCTTTTGGCGCGCAGGAATCCCAGCCGTCGTGGTGTCGGAAAACTTCTTTGGCGGGGACGGTAACCCCTGTTATCACCGCAGCTGTGACCAGTTTAAACGGATCAATGCGGACTACTTAACGCGGATGACGCGTTTAGTTGCGCGCGCTGTAGCGGTACTTACGACTTTCTAGACACCGATGAGCCTCTGCTCCGCCCTTACTTTAAGGGTGTCCACGGCAGAGGCACCTTCAATCAGTCCCTAGTGGCTATGACTATGACCGTGTCCATGGGAATGGGGCGTTCCAACGTAACTCCCATCGTGGGCGTCGATGACCTTAGCGCTCGGCTCACGTCTTACCGACTCAATCCAAGCCAGAACTTTATTCTACGTGCCTTATATCTCCGCCGTTCACGGCGGAGATATAAGGCACACGCCCGAGCGAGCACGCAGTAGCTCGCGAGTCTACCCTGGCGTGTTTTGCCCCTCTATGTATCGCTTCACTGCAGCCAATGGCGCTCCGCCGCATGATCCTGCAAAGTAGCTAGAATTGGTGATACCGCGAAATTCAGTAAACATGATGAAATCCCCTCATGCCGGTTTTATTCATATTTTGATGTTTAGCATTTACTTCGTGATCACGCTTTGTTTACGAGCCATCGATCGGCCTATGAACTCATGGTTAGTGTCTATCAGTAGGAGCTAGGATGATCGCTGCTAATTTTGGGGTTTAAAGTTTAGTCGCAGCACCGGAAGTGGGACTAAAGCTCACTTGGGCGATGAATACCGCTGTGTAAACGTGTGAATTGTTCCGTCAGCAGTGGTGATCGATAGTTTACCGCCGTAAAGCCGATAGGACTTCCAGCACGACGATGGGTAAGACGACAAGCCTTGAGGCCAAGGATCGCACAGCATCATATCATAAACGATTTGCGCATTCTGCTTGATTGTCCCATCAGGGGCGAAAATGAAATATGCTTCTCCTTCATTCTCTTCGATTTGTCCAAATCCGTTGCAGCCATCGGATCCTTCTACGGAACTACGGTTGATTTCAAAAAATGCCTCTGATGTACCTTTTTGACTCCATGTCGTACCTACCAAACTTTGAGTGGTCTCGAGGGGCGACGGAGCTTGCCTCCCGTAGCGGTTAAATAAGGTTATATATCGCACCAAGAGGGTACCAGTTCCGGCTCGTGGCGTCTCATGGCTCTGGTCGCGCCAGTGATGCAGCTTAATGGTGCCTCCTCAGATACCAGTGATCGCAAGTACCGCGTTAGATCCGACGAGATATCGATACTGAAAGTTGGTCAGATCGTCTTTGAATCAGCGGTGGAAGTTGTGAATACAGCCCCGAGCGCCTATGGCTCGGCTAGAGATATTCACACGCAGGTGGGATATTTTTTACCGTGAGCTGAGTGATGAGGGGCGCGCTAATTTAGTTGTAAACATCGCGAGAGGTCTGAGTGAAGCGCAGCATTCTGTCCAGACCTGCATGATCCAACAACTTAGCTGCGCAAGCCTTGATTTGGGTTATCGGCTTGAGGCTGAATTAGATGCTCTTAGCCGACGGAACGTTGGCACGGAGTCCGTTGCTCTAAAATGGAACCAACTAGCTACACTTGCTGAAAATGGTCTAACGACGGTTCATGCACGTTGCCTTTAGGCGCTGACAAGGAGACGGAATCTGGCAATTTGCAGGACCGAATGCACTGAAAAAGGGCCTCCATTAAGCGCTTGCGTACCTGGTTGCGGTTATAAACGATACTGATACGACGATACGGTGTTTTAGCTACGACGGGTCTCACTCCGCGCCGTCGCTGGTCGGGACTAAGTATAGACTCAGCTAGTTTAGGAATAAGGGTGTAACTGCTCTCGGCATCGACCAATGAGATTAGGGCAGGGATACCGCCGTTGCGGAGCACCCCACTGTCATTTGGATTGTCTAACTTGCCGCATGCGGCGAGGACTTGCTCCCTCATGCAATGGGCTTCATCGATAGTGATGAGGTCGTGCTTGGCGAGGACGGGGCTTTTTACCTCAGTCGTCGCAAGTAGGGGGTGATCGGGGCTAGCATAGAGCACGAACGGCTCGTAATAGAGCAGCTTCTCGATCACGAAGTCGGGAGCATCTTTAGGCGGCGACATGATCGTGATGTCAACGCGCCCCGCTCTTAGACCCTCCATAAGTCTCTTGGTGGGCTCTTCGTGGAGTTCCAGCTTCACGTGGGGATACTGCTTGCGAAATGCCGACCAAAATAACGGAATCAGATAAGGACTCACCGTCGGCACGATCCCGAGACGGACGACTCCACTTAACTGCACATTGTGATCGGAGCAGATGCCCTCTAGTCGATTCGCCTCATTCACGATCACCTGCATTTGCTCAATTGCGCGCAGGCCCACCTCGGTGACGGTGACTCCGGTATTGGTGGATCTCTGAAAGAGTTTGACCCCGAGTTGGTCCTCAAGTTTTTTGACTTGTGTACTCAGGCTAGGCTGAGCGACATGGCAGGCTTGCGCAGCCTTTTGAAAACTTAGGAATTTGGCCACGGCAATGGCATATTCGATCTGCGTGAGGGTCATAAGTATCTGGAATCGCTGTTTTTTAGTTTATAGGCTTCAGCTCTGTGATTATAGCTGAAGCCTATAAATGATGCCAGTGTGTTGACCTATTCCGAGCCTTGCGGTGGACTTTATTAGAGTTAGCTCCAGCCTCATCCGACTTTTTTGCCTGGCGTAAAGCCTAGCCAAGTTCAAGCGTAGTTATGCCGTAGACTTGCTGCCACCGTACCGCGGGGCGTGCGTCTCCGAAGTACATACGGCCAAATGTTGAGTCGACCTCCATTTGGTACGAATCAGCCAGTTCCATAGCAGCGTTGTTGACGTTAGGTACGTCGATATAGACCTTGTCGCCAGCGGGCACCTCTGCCCTGTAGCAAAGGTCATGGAGTAGCAAATTAGCGGCTTCGGTTTCTGTCGCGAATAGGGGTCCAACGCGCCAGCCACGGACTGCCTTACGAATCACTCCCATCGCTTTGATGGCTCCGTCGGCTCCGACGACGGCACGAGCCGCACCCGACGACGGCCAGATCCACTGCTTCAAAAAGTCACTACGCAGTGCACCAAAATGCTGACGGTCGAAAGCTTCAACCATGTCAAACGGCAGTACAGAGAGGTCAAGGATTGCTTCGTGACTCAAGGTCGGATACTGGGCCCAGGCTCCAACAGTGCAACAGAATCTGGTTTGCTGATGGGCAAATTGGAATCCGTTGGCCGCATAAAACCGCTGCATCTCTGGAGCAGCATCCATACCGATTACTGGAGCCTCACGCGAAGGCCCTGCCGCGCGGCGACTGACGACGCGACGCCAGTGATCAAAGCCCCGGCGACCGAGTCCTTGGCCCCTGAGATCAGGGCGTACGATGAAGAGACCAAGAAAGTAGGTGTTCGGCTGGTAACGCGCCACAGATCCTGTGCCAACGATCTCCCCATCAACCTCGGCGACAAAGAGTCCGTCGCGCTCAGTTGACCAGAATACTGACGCGTCGTCTAAGCCTGGGTTCCACCCCTCCTTGGCGGCCCAGCTGAGAGTCAGATCGAGTTCTTCCCTGGTCATACTGCGGACCATTAGCTGTTTTTGGAGGTCCGTCCGCTCAGCACTCCCAGTGCGCGCGATGGTAACAGGGTCGCTGGACCGAACTGGTTCGACATTTGCCAGTAGCGGAAAAGAATCAGTTGTATGGCGGTATAGATAAGCGAGATTCATACTGGACTCCTCTTAATTGATTGAGGCGGGATCTTCCGCCCTACAGATCCAGTATCGAACGGATTACCGTCGGAATTAAGTTCGCGTTCTCTATGGGTTGATAGCCTGCGGCTATTGAGCGTGAGAGGCGCGCTAAAGTCCAATATCCGAAGATTTCACCATATGCCATGCCGCAATTGGCCAATAGTTTTAAGCAATAATCTGATCGCTTCGAGATATTTCACTTTCTCCTAGATCCGCTCGATCATGAAATTGTCATGCTTAAGTTCATCGCCGGAATAGGCGCTCTCCGAAAGCTAAGAACCCATGCAAAAGAAATACCGATATTACGATTTTATTATGGCAGCATTTGTCGCCACGATGCTTTGCACTAATCTTATCGGCGCCGAGAAGCCCATCACCGTTCTTGGTCTGACGGTTAGCGGCGGCAGTTTATTTTTTCCGTTAAGTTATCTATTCGGGGACCTACTAACTGAGGTCTACGGGTATGCTTATTCGAGGCGCGTTATATGGGCTGGCTTCGCGTCATTAATATTCGCCAGCCTCATGTCTTGGATAGTCCTAGCTATGCCGTCTGCAGCAGGATTCACCGGGCAATCTGCCTTGGAGTCAGTATTTGGCTCAACGCCTCGGCTTGTTGCAGCATCAATCCTGGCATTTTTTGTCGGTGAATTTGCGAACTCATTCGTACTTGCTAAGTTGAAGGTATATACAGACGGTCGTTGGCTTTGGACCCGAACCATCTCGTCCACCGTTGTCGGCGCGGGTGTTGACTCATTTATTTTCTATCCAGTCGCCTTCTTGGGCCATTGGCCAACTTCATTATTGGTCAAAGTTATGCTTGGTGATTATGCCTTCAAAATCATCTGGGAGATCTTAGCTACGCCAGTGACTTACAAAGTAGTGAGCATTCTAAAACGCGCCGAGGGAGAAAACTTCTTTGACCGCGAAACTAACTTTAATCCCTTCAGTCTGGTTACAAGAAAACATCCAGCAACTGGGCTGATATAAAGAAGCGCAGACTTGCGCATGACATGGCCCCGCAAGAATTACGGGTCTAAGTTTACTTAGAATGTATCATGTATCAGGCAATGCGGGCTCTCCAATTTGAGAGCCCGACATGGCCATACTCAGGACGGCGGGTGCGTTAGGATTGTTTTCACTCTGCGGACAGCTGGAGGGCCCCATAGGGCCGGAGTCTGTCGGCGGCGCAAACCTCAGCACCCGCAATAAACTTCCGTGTAGGCCGGGTTGCGGATGGCGACTTTTACCTGATCCAAACGGATAGTTTAGACTTTTGTGATTACTGCCCACTCCATTGGCACTCATCACCGCGTCCACATTCCGAGTATCGAATGGTTCGCAAGCCTTGTTAAATACGCACAGGCTATCCATTTATCGATCTGAGCTATCAACTCTAGGATAACTCTCGGATGCGCCCCCAACCTGCACTTTCATCCAAATTCAAGTGAGATGATGTGAAATATTTGGCGTCACGAAATTGTAGGTCGTGCTTGTCTTGCGGACAGACATCCGTAGGCGAGGTAGCTTTGCAAATCTAGTCCATCAGCCGATGCGACTGCGGCCTCGTTGACCTCGGTAATATCGAAGTAAACGTCATAATCCTTTAGTGACCAAAATTCACACTAGTCTTTAAATAATTGCCTAGGTGAAATTGAAAAAAAATGTTCCAAATTCATTCCCCCGGAACCAACTGTAAGAAATCTTGCCCGTGGGTTTTGTTTAGCAAACTGTTCTATCGCGGATAGCTTAGCTGACCTTCGTCCACTTTTGACCTCAAGCGCCAGAACTTGCTCCCGATAGCATAATATATAGTCGATTTCCTTCTCGCCCACATTCCAATAGCTGAGTTTGATGGAGTCGCTGCGACTTGCGTTCAGGAGATGGGCTCCAACAGCACTTTCTACTAGTCTCCCCCAAAGCTCTGGGTCAGCCTTGGCCTGCTCTAGACCTTTCCCTTGCCAAGCTGTCAGCAGAGCATTGTTGAAAACTTGAAACTTTGGACTAGAGGCCTTACGTCTAGGCTCAGCATTCGCAAACTTCAAAATTCCAGCAAGTAACCCAGCTCCCTCCATTAGATGAAGATACCCAGCTAGTGTGCTTGCATTCCCTGCTTCTTGAAGTTGGCCCATGATTTTTTGGAAGGAGAGAATTTGTCCCGAAGCGAGGCAACCAAGTTCAAATAGTTGGCGAAAGAGTGCTGGCTTGTCTATGCGAGCCATCAAAAAAATGTCACGGGACAAAGTTGTCTCGATCAATGAGTCTAAAATAAATCGCGACCAACGTTCGCGGTCATTAATAATGTCATGGGATCCTGGATAACCACCAAAATAGATGTACTGGTCTAGGTTCCATCCGAAAGCCTGATGCATTTCCTGAAAGGTCCAGTGCGTGACAGGAATAACCTCAAAGCGCCCTGCGAGACTTTCACTCAGACCTTTTTGCATCAGTAAGGGGGATGAGCCGAGAATGACCACACGAAGTTCAGAGGCCGAGGCCTTTTCTTCATCCCAAAGTTTTTTTACTATTTCGGACCAATTGGGTATTTTTTGCACCTCGTCTAAGATGAGCAAAGCGGGTAATGAGGGCTTTAGCCCTTGGAGCTGTCTCGCTTGCTCCCACTGCGATATGAGCCAGGGTGTCGTCGCGGTCCCAACTGCATCGGCTGTCGCAAAGTGAAAAGGCCAAGTCAGACTTTCAGCAACTTGACGCGCTAGAGTCGTCTTGCCGACCTGTCTAGGGCCAAAAAGGACCTGAAGGCGGGATGAGCCGGAGCGAAGCCTCTCCTCTAATTGTATGACATTATTCCTGAAATATACTTTTTTCATAAATCTTCAGTATCATGAACAAATTTCTTCAATGTACTGAAGATACGTGGATGCTGAAGTATTTGTCAACAGATCCGCATACTTTTGAGCGGCGAGACTGAAAAAAGACCAACAAAACTGGGCTGTCAGTATAGTTTCCCAGCATACAAATTGAGGATAAGTGCCTGAATATTTACGACAAAATCTCAGGTGAATTTTACTGAGTCTTAGCGGCTATCTCACCGCTAAGATTGATACTTGAGTCATCTGGCTTATCGGATGCTGCTATCAAATTCGCGGAGCTGAGCCATCAGCTCTTGCGGAATCATGTCTGGTACGTCGAAGTACTTCTTCAGAGCGACCGTCTCGTAGGTACTCCATTTGAGAGTATTGACGCAGTAGTGCCACACGGCCTCTTGAGCCTCGATAAAGGCAAGCTTTTGCTCAAAGTCCGGAGTCATCCAATTGGGAGTCAGCATAGCAACGCCAGAGTCATCGCAGATCAGTATCGATTCCTCGAACAGCTTGCGGCGTTCTTCAACCAATGCGGCGGTAGCCGGAGGCACCGGGACATTGACGTTATGGCAGCCAATTGGGGTGCCGCCATGGCACCAAACTAAACACTTCTCGCGGATCAGATCGTTCACATCGCGCATATATCCACTCGTGACGATGGCCCGAGCTCGACGATGTTCCAGCAAATATTGCGTGACTATGTCACCAAAGACAGCTCGCTCATCACAATCGATAGCGTCGACGTAGATGATTTTATCCTCTTCGATATTAGCCAGCTGTTGGTGCAGGTGATAATTAGTGCCAGAATGGGCGAACACGTACCTTACTTCGCCAGCAGCAAAGCAGCCGGGATTGATAGGCTTAATTTGGGGCAAGTACCCCGTCTTGTTCATGACATCGCAAATCATGGTCGTGGTAATTTTATCGTTGACGATCGTGTCGATTAATTTACTGCGAACATTCATTTCTTAAGACCTCAGGACCTTTAGGCTTTTCTGAACATTTGTCACTGCTACGTTAATCAATTGTTGATCGGCTTTCTGGCGATCCAATTGACAGAGCTCAATGATGAGGCGTCTCACATCGATATCATTTGCATCTGCTGCTTTCTGAACTGCACCAAGAAACCCCGAGTGAAACTGAGCCAGTCCAGCGGTCACGTCTATCGTATCGATGCCAATATTTCGTACCAAGGGACGAGCTAGTTCCTCACTCGATGCCATCACATCAATCAGATCAAATCGGTGAGAAAATCCCATGCGCGTGAGAACTGCCAAATACTGACTGATCGGGGTGTTGCCGGCCGATCTTCCTAAACCCTGAAGCGAAGTATCGATGATATCGACTCCGTTTAGAGCGCAGTGTAGAGAGTTGGCGACAGCGAGCCCTAAATTGTTGTGGCCGTGGAACCCAAGTGTGCCTTTGGGATTAACCGTCCGAAATGCCTCTATGTACGCCTGTATTTCGATAGGCAGCATACCGCCTGCACTATCGACGATATAGACGGCGTCAGCTCCCATCTCAAAACATATTGCTGCTTGAGCAGCAAAATACTCGGGAGTGGCGACGTAGGTCTTCATGAGGTTGCAATGTACATAGAGGCCAAGTTTCTTAGCGGCATCAATCAACTGCCTGCCTTTGTCTACCGAGGCCACTTCGGTCCCAATCCTGACAAAATCCATGCCGTAAGATGCTGCCAACTCCAAGTGACGCACTTCAGCGATACCGGGAATAGCAAACATGCCCCATTTGCCTTTGTCGACTGCCTCTGACCCTGCCTTTAGGTACTCTTCATCGGTTGCCGCCGCCTTGCTCAAATTCTTCTCGGACGACCCTAGCCCGGTCCCATGCCCTATCTCAATCAACTCAAAACCGAGATCATCAAGTTTTTTTGAGATCCTGAATGTCTCGCTCGCTGAAAACTGAAAATCGATTACATAAGAGCCGTCACGTAAGGTCGTGTCCAAGATGGTTGGCGTTTTCAAATTGCTCTGGGTGTTAGTGAGAGACTTCAAGGTAGCTCCTTTTTTGTTTTCTGGAGAACAGGGGATCTAATTAAAAATGCTTAAATTCGCCATCAAAGTTGGCAACGAAAATGCTCCGACGATCGCAGTCGATGTGACTAGGATAGCAGCTAGCCTAGAATCGCATTTATAGCGTATTGCGAAGGCTATCGTTGAGTTTGCCGATGGCATGCCTGATAAAATGAACGATATCTGTCGGTCGCGTAGTGGGATGTCAAAAACCTTGCCTAATCCGTAGACTAAGAGCGGCTCGGTCAATAATAGGCATAAGACACAGGTGCCAACGACGGCCAGATTTTGCCTGAGCGGAATGCGGTCTAACGATAAGCCGTTAAGCAGAGCCACCATAAGTACCAAGCCCATCCCGATGAAATTAGCCGCATTAACAAGAGGGGTGACGATCAACCCATTGGTAGGTAGCTCCAGCGCACTCCATCCAAGTCCAAATATGATGGCAAGTACAGTGGGGGAAAAAAGTATGTCTCTAGCCCTGACCCATGACGATTCCTGTTGTCCCGATGATTCTCCGAAGTGACTCGAAATAAGCGGGAAAAGTATGTAAGCCGGTACCCCGGTCGAGATTTGACTGATGACCAGCGCATAGGCAACGGCGGTCTTGTCCTGGTCAAATACGGCCGTGATAAATGCGGATCCAAGGATGGCGGTCGAGCCAAAAGTACAGCAAAGTATAAAGACACCCAACGACGGTCGCGGCAACTTCAGAACATGTAGTCCGATCAGGTAAGCACTCAGGCCAACCAAACATTCAGCCACAACAATCAGCGATGACACGAAAAGTACGTGTGGGCTTAACTTGATAAAAATTAGCTTACTGACAAGTAAAGCTGGCAAAATGAAATTGACAGTAAGGCGCGCGATTAAAGGCGCATCGCTCTTGCTAATGACTCCTCGATATCTCAAAAATAAGGTAGCAAATACCAGTAGTATAAATGATCCAGTGAAGCTGGCTGCGTTGGCATAAAGATTCATGGCTATTTGGTCACTCTCTTTTTCAGCAGATGTCCGCTGTTTTTCACTAGTATCGAGATAACTTGATTTATCAGACGTCTCGAGCCTTTAGCTTATAGTTTTTTGCAATAAGCTGATCTCTTCCAGGTATTTGTTGTCGGCGTCGATCAGCGAGCATCTCCACTCAAGGGCGATGCTCGGATATTTAGCATTAGGGGGCAAAATTGATTACCAAGTTATCATTTGGCAAAATCGCTCGTTTTGTTCAGGCTAACACCCAGAATCGGAGTTTGCTGTGTGACGTCCCTTGCTTTCGTTGCCGCTGCTGTCTGGCGACTCCTCATTTGCGTGGGCACACTAATGACGACTACGCCAGGGCGAAATAAGAGCGCGGCTTTTAGACGCAGTGCCGTTTGATTGTGTAGAAAATTCTCCCACCAGTGCTCTGGGATAAATTCAGCTAGCACAACGCTGACAACGACGCCGCGTTCAGTGTCTCTAGTATCGTCAATCGCACTAAGTAGAGGACCAATCAATGAACGATATGGCGACTCAATTACTCGAAGCTTTACGCCTTTCAGCAGAGGATATTTAGCAACATAGCTATCCCACTCTTTCTGGAAATCAGCTTTTGTAGCTGACTCCTCAGTCACATGAATGGCCGTGACTTCTGAATTTGGTATCGAAAGGGCGTAGGCAAATGACTGCAAGGTTGTTGGCCACAAATCAGCAACTGGTACCAGAAAACGGTGTCTGACCTCAGTCGGTTCAGTCGGTAGGGCCACAACCATGCTCCTCCGTACCCGTGCGTAGTGACCGCTTATTTTACGAAAGATCATGACTTGCAGGGGTATCAGGACAAGCACAATCCAAGACCCAGCATGAATGCTTAATCCAAATAGAGTGAACATGGTCTCACCGCTA
>Ga0194132_10001063_pt1 | contig 55749 bp, 53 predicted proteins | sample TA2KigOf80mmetaG_FD_148612 | JGI IMG/M metagenome (GOLD analysis project Ga0194132, IMG submission 148612) | Freshwater microbial communities from Lake Tanganyika, Tanzania - TA2015054 Kigoma Offshore 80m | ecosystem: Environmental > Aquatic > Freshwater > Lake | place: Tanzania: Lake... | reverse complement strand
CAAGAGACCGAGAAGCTTCTAAAGCTCGCAGCTAGGCCAGGTAGTCCCTTATCATGGTCGGGGAAAGGTAACCGTAATTCTGAGGCAACAAAAATCTTTCGGTAACCATTGTTTATGAGGTCACACGGTATAGGACTGTCGGAGGGGTCACTATTTCGTTGGGTGTGCCGCTGGCCTGGCTTGAATTGGCGGACTCATTTCCCGCCGTGTCCACCGCCTTCACCACGTAGTAGTAAGTCGTGCCGTTGGTCAGCCCCATGTCGGTGTATTCAGAGACGGTGACTAAGGCAGGGTTTATCTTGGTATAGGGCCCTCCGTCAATCTCGGACCGGTACACGTCGTAGCCCGACAGATCGGCGTCGCCGTTATCCGCCCAGTCCAGCGCTATCTGCTGGTTCCCCGGCGCGGCGCCCAGGCTGGAAGGCGCTCCTGGGGCCAGGTTGTTCTGCGTTGTCCCGCTGGCCTCATTGGAGTTGCCCGACTCGTTGCCGGAGGTATCGACGGCGGTAACCACGTAGTAGTACGTGCCGCCGCTGGTCAGCCCTGTGTTGGTGTATGACGATCCCGTCACCAGCGGTACGTTCACCTTGGTGTATGGGCCGCCGCTGGAATTAGAGCGATAGACGTTGTAGCCGGCCAGATCACCCTCGCCATTATCCGCCCAGTCCAGGTCAAGCCTGTCGCCGTTGCTCACCGGCACAGTCACGGTTAGAACAGTGGGCGCGGCTGGAGCCTCGGTATCGGGCGGAGGCGGCGGCGCGGAGCCGGCGCTGATATCGACGAAGTAAGCGCCGGAACCTGAATACGAATGGACCTCCAATCGATAAAGACCGGCTGCCGGCGACTTGTAGGCAATAGTCTCCTGTCGGGTAGTCCCGTCCGACTTGGCGACCAGCGTCCCAGCCTCATTGCGCAAGTAGATGTCAAAGTCCACGGAATTCCAGGTCGGCATGATCATGGTTATGCCAATGGGATAGCCGCCGTCGACAACGTTGATGTCGTGGAAATCGGAAGCGCCGGTGCCCGGCAGGTTGTCGGAAATATGCTGGTGAACCGGGACCGCGGGCGCGCTCGCCGCCGAAAAGCCCGCTGCGTCACTCACGGCCTCATAAGCGTCCAGCCTGCCCGCGCCATAATCGTTGTCGTCCCCGCCCGGACCCCAGTCCTGGGCCGTCGATTTCAGGATTGACTTTACACTGGCCGGCGATAGCGAAGAGTTAGCGTCAAGCATCAGCGCCACAACACCCGCCGTGAAAGGCGTAGCCATGCTGGTGCCGCTGTAGGTGATGTAAGAGTTAGTGGTGCCCCTTCTGACGGAAGTAATGCCGTGTCCGGGGGCCACCAGGTCGGGCTTTATGCGGCCGTCGGCTGTTGGCCCACGGCTGGAGAAGTATGATAGAAAAAAGCCCCCCTCGCCCGGGTCGCCCGAGGAGCCTACGGTGATGGCGTTGGCCGCCGCCGCTGGGCTGCCGACGGTGTTGGCCCTGGGGCCGTCGTTGCCGGCCGCCACCACGGATATCAGGCCGGCCGACACCGCCGAGTTCACCATCCTAGACGTTGCGTCGTTGCCGTCGCTGTTTCCAGATATGCCAAGGCTCAAGTTTATGGCTTCGATTCCGCAGGCCGCGCGATTGTCTATGGCCCACTGGATGCCGTTCAGCACCTGCGTTGTCGAGCCTGAACCTGCGGAATTCAAGACCTTGATCCCCACCAGCGCCGCCCCGGGCGCGACGCCCGTATATGCCGAGTTGCCCTGCCCCTCCCCGGCAACCATGCCGGCTACGTGGCTGCCGTGGCCGTTGTCGTCATAAGGGGCCGGCCTGCCATTTATCTCATCGCGCCAGCAGACCACCTTGCCGCCGTCTAAGTCCACGTGGCCTGTGTCTATCCCCGTGTAGATTACCGCCACCACCATGTCGTTGGCGCTGTAGCCTGCGGAACCATCGGTGTTTCCATCGACGCCGAAATCGGCCCTGGCGTTATTCACGCCGTGCCATGCCGCGGCGGTGTCCATGACGGCCCGGGCCGTGGCGTTGTCCTCCAGTTGCTCAATCTCAGTCAGTTGGGCCAGGCCGCGAACAAATCTGGCCTTGATGTTTATAGCTATGCCGTTGATGCTGGGATACGTGGCGACCACCTGGAAGTTTCCGCCCATTCCTTTGAGCCGGCCTAAATCCACATCGGGGATAGGACGATCAAGAACGGCTATAACGGTTAAGTCGTCATCGTCTCCGGCGCGTTGCAGCCGCCTGTCGAGGTTATCCAGGATTTTATTGCGGTCTCTGTCGCGCAGCTCCACCCCTTCTTCTGAGTCCTGCGACGGGTCTGTAGACTTTGGGGGCCTGGGGTCCTGGGCGGAGACGGGGCCTATCAGCGCTGCCGAAAAGATAAGGAGAAGAAAAGCAAAGCCGAGCCAGCGGAATCTGCTGCGTACTTTTTCCAAAGCGTAGTCTATCCTTACGGGCAGCCCTTCTTTTTTATGGACACCCAGTCTAGTATCCATATTAGTATGAATGGGCAATCCAGGCAGATAAATAGCACGTTTGGACGAATTTTCGGCCTGGCTTGTCCCCTTGCGTGGGGGGGATGTTGTTAAAACCCCCAATTTGAGCGCTTTCTGACACATATCCCCTTTTGTGGTATCGTTAACCTCCGTGCCTGAGCCGTCATGTTAAGCCTGCCCGCCCGAATCAAGTCCATGCCCTACCATTGGGTCGCCTTCTACGCGGTGGCCATGGGCACCTTTGTCTCTGTCGCCGACACCGGCGCCTCCTACGTCGCCCTCCCCAGCATTTCCGACCACTTCCTCGCCGACCTTCCCACCGTCCAGTGGGTAACCATCGGCTTCGCCCTAACCGTCAGCGCCCTGCTCCTCCCCATGGGCCGCCTCTCCGACCTGGTGGGCCGAAAGCGCGTTTACCAGATCGGCCTCTTGGTCTTTATCGTCAGCGGCCTTATCTCCGCCGTCTCGCCTAACATCCCCATCCTCATCTTCAGCCGCGTGGTTATGGGCATAGGCGCAGCCATGACCCAGAGCACCGGCATGGCGATGATCGTCTCCGTCTTCCCCGCCAACGAGCGAGGCAAAGCCATGGGCTTACAGCTGGGCGCTGTAGGCGCGGGGGCTATTGTCGGCCCTGCGGTGGGCGGATTCCTGGTGGACCTCTTCGGCTGGAGGGGTGTCTTCTACGCCACCGCTGTGGCCGCCGCTATGGCCTTCGCCGTCGCTCAGCCTGTCCTGAAGGAGCAGTTGTCCGACGACCGCAAGAAGTTCTCCTTCGACTGGGCCGGGGCAGCCCTCTCCATCGCTTTCCTGGTGGGCTTTCTCATGGTCATGACCAACAGCCATCGTGTTGATTGGGGAATTCTCTCCACCCTAGGTATTGCCGTCGGCATGATGGCGCTGCTGGCGACATTTGTGTGGCGGGAACTCAAGTCCCCATCGCCGATGATGGACGTGCGGCTCTTCCAGAAGCGGCTTTTCTCCATGAGCGTCACCGCCAGCTTTATCACCTTCGCCGCCATGCAGTCCGTACGATTTCTCGCGCCCTTCTACATCCAGGCCGTCCTGGGCTACAGCCCCCAGCAGATGGGCCTCATCCTGGTCCCCAGCGCCCTGGGCACCATCATCATGGGCCCCGTGGGAGGCCGGTTATCAGACCGCTATGGCTGGACCATCTTCAATATCCTCGGCCTCGCCCTGATCGCCTCCGGCCTCTTCATTCTGGCCTTCATCACGCCCACCAGCGGCCTCTGGCACGTGATGATAGGGATGATCATCATGAACGCCGGCGCCGGCACCTTCAACTCCACCAACAACACCGCCGTCATCAGCACTGTCGAGCGCAGCAAGTACGGCGTCGTCTCGGGCTTCCTCAACCTGGTGCGAAACTCCGCCAACGTCACCGGCATCGCCATCGCCACCGCCGTGGTCACCATGGTCATGGCCGCCGACGGCCACCCGCCCACCCTGGCGGGCGTCGAGCGCGGCGCCTCCGATGCCCTCCTCCACTCCTTCACCGACGGCTTGCGCATTACCTACCTGGGCATGGGCGCCATCACCGCCGTGTCTATCTTCCTCTCCTTTGCCAAAGGCGGTCAGACGAAGGAGGCGGAGCAGCCCGCTGAGGCGTCCGCGGCACGGCCTGCCAAAGCTTCCTCCGGCGCCGACGGCCAGTAGGCTAGCCTGAGTCAAGGAGGGTTGTAATGGCGCTCCAAAGCCCCGCCCTTCTCGACACGCTGCTACCCGTCTTCCATGCCCGCGAGTCCCATTCTCTCTGGATTCCATCGTCAACTCGCGCGGCCTATGAAGCCGTCAAATCAGTGACCGCCAGGGACATCCGGCTTTTCGGTCCCTTGATGTTCCTGCGCATCCTTCCCGCCCGTCTTTCGGGCAAGCTCCCTCCCGCCGAGGCGAACCGTCCCATGCTTGAGCAGATGGCCCGGATGGGTTTCGTGGTCTTGGGTGAAAAGGAAGGCTCTGAAATCGTTCTGGGGGCCATCGGGCAGTTCTGGCGCGTCGCCGGGGGGCGGGCCTGTGCCGGTCACAGACGCCGGACATTTCTTGGTCTTTGACGAGCCCGGCTACGCCAAGGCCGCCATGGACTTCCGGGTGTGGGCTGAGGGCGATGGCTGCCGCGTCGCCACCGAGACTCGCGTGCTTTGCACCAGTCTGGAGGCCGAACGTGCGTTCAAACGCTACTGGCTGGTGGTCAGATGGGGCAGCGGCACCATCCGAAGGGGCTGGCTGCAAGCCATACGGCGGCGGGCCCTGCGGAGGGCCTAGCCCCTAAGCTTCCCCTCCAGCGCATCCAGCCCTATCACCCATCCCTGGCATCGCGCTAGCTGTTGCAGCCCCAGCTCGTGCAGGTCCTCCCCGTAGGTGCTGGCGACGCAGTCCTTAATCGTAATCGCGCCCAGGTTTCGATTCGTTAGCTCGTAGGCTGTAGCCAGCACGTCGGCGTTGGTGCTGACCCCCGCCAGCACCACCCACTCCCGCTTCAACTGCCGCAGCAGCCACTCAAGGTCCGTAGCGTAGAAGCAGCTTAACCCCTTCTTGGACCGCACGATGTAATCGTCCTTCGCCCTGGACACCACCAGGTCTGGCTTGAAGGTACCGTCCCTGATTGACATAACCTCGTCATGTACCGGTCCGTAGGGGCTCAGCGACTCGCCGCTCTTCACCAGCGCCCGCGCAAACGGCATCCTCGACCTCGCCCGCGCCTCCACGTCCCGCAGCGACGACATGCAGTGGATGACCGGTATGCCCTTGCCCCGCGCCAGCTTCAGCAAAATCTCGGTATTGGTCAGCAGGCCCTCCCGCACCCCCGGCGGCAGCGGCGCGTCGTCTCCCAGCCGCCGCTTCGTCATCTCGATGGTCAGCACCGCCGTCTTGGACGACTCGATGCGTAGGTCTCGTTCCATCGACGACAGCAGGTCGCTGCGGTCGATGACTTCTACATAAGCGGAGTTACCCTTTTTCTGAGCCATACTTAAGCCTTGGCCGACTTCTTCGCCCTCTTTATCTTCCCCACCGCCTCCTCCGACGACATCGCGAACCCCAGTGTCCTCGGTATGTTCTGCAGCGCGAACTCGTGCAAGTCCTCCCCGTGCACCGATCCCACGCAATCGCTGATGAGGATAGGCGTCCACATCCGGTCCGACGCGTCGAAGCAGAAATTGGACACGCAGTTGTTGGTATTGATGCCGACGACGAAAAACGTGTCCACATCCAGGCTTCGAATTAAATGCTCCAGGTCGGTGGAGAGGAGGCTGGTGGTCTCCTGCTTCTTCTGATTGATGACATAGTCGCCTTCTTTTGGCCCCAGGACTGGCATTACGTCCCATTCGAACTCCCCCTCGGCGGTGCCGGTGTCGTAGTTAGGCTTCTTGGGGAAGCCGTAGGGCGTGTACGCCTTGCCCGTCCGATTCACCGCCTCCGTCCGAAGGTTCCCCCGCTTGTCCAGGTCTCGCTTGTAAACCATCACGTGTATTACCGGCAGCCCCAGGTCGCGGCATTCGTCCAGGAACTCCGCCGTCACAGGCAGTATGCGATTCGCCACGTCCTGCGGAAACGTCGAGTACTCGGCATCCATCTGGAACTTGTGCATGTCGATCTGTATGACCGCCGACCTGGAAAAGTCCACCTCCAGTGCTTCGTTCATGCGAGTCAGCATCTTGGAGCGGTTTATGAGCTTTACTTTAGCCATGGCCCACCTTATATCCTGTCTCCCTATGCGGCCCATTATAAAACAAAAGTCCGCTCACCCATTCGGCAATCTCAGGGTGAGCGGACTGAACGTACTAAACTAACCTAAACCGCCGCCTTCTGCGCCTTGTGCATGACCTCCACCAGCTCCTTCACACTGGCCGCCGACTTGTTCAGCATGGCTTGCTCATCCGCCGTCAGCTTGATCTCGATGACCTGCTCCACGCCCCGGGCGCCCAGCTTCACCGGCACGCCCACGCAGAGGCCCTTGATGCCGTACTCGCCCTCCAAATAGGCGCAGGCGGGCAGTATGCGCTTCTTGTCAAGCAATATCGACTCCGCCATCTGCACAATTGCCGCCGACGGCGCGTAATACGCGCTTCCCGTCTTCAGCAGCGCCACAATCTCGCCGCCGCCACCACGCGCCCGCTTCACCAGCGCGTCCACCTTCTCCTTGGGCAGCAGGTCGCTAATGGGTATGCCAGCCACGGAGGTGTAGCGCACCAGCGGAACCATGTCGTCACCGTGGCCGCCCAGCACGTACGCCTGCACGTCCTCGACGGACACCTTCAGCTCCTGGGCGATGAACGTTCGAAATCGCGCCGTGTCCAGCACACCCGCCATGCCGAAGACCCGGTTCTTGGGCAGCCCCGACACCTCGTAGGCGTGATGGCACATAGCGTCCAGGGGGTTGCTCACCGCCATAATTAGAGTGTTTGGCGAGTACTTGACCACCTCCCGCGTGACACCGCCGACAATCTTCATGTTGGTCAGCAGCAGGTCGTCGCGGCTCATGCCGGGCTTTCGGGCGACGCCGGCGGTGATAATGACCAGGTCCGACTCCGCCGTCTCGGCGTAGCCGTTGCTGCCCGTGATCAGCGAGTCAGACCCGATGACCGGCCCCGACTCCAGCATGTCCAGGGCCTTGCCCTGGGGCATGTCCGGCACCACGTCCACCAGCACCACGTCGCAGTAGCCCAGCGCGTGCAATCGCTCGGCTGTGGTCGCCCCCACGTTCCCCGCCCCGACTACTGTTACCTTCTTCCGCATGACAGCAATACTCCTTTGTAGTTATGTTTCACGGTTGCTAAGGGTACCCTTGCTCGCAGTTCGGAACCCGGAAGGCTACCAACGTTAATATGCGTCTACTTCTTAACGTACTGTTCCCAGCGCTTCTCCAACTTCGAGTCCTCCACCGTCGCCATAACGTAATCGCCGAACTCCTTGGCCGTCGCGCCGTTGCTGCGGCCAGTGATAACTATCTTCTTTTCGTACTGCGTGCAAACGTCCATAGCCTTGTTCAACTTCTCCGCCAGGGCGGGAAAGCCGATGTGGTCCAGCATCATAGAGCTGGCGCGAATCATGGAGCTGGGGTCGGCGTACTGGGCGCGGCCCTCCTGCACCATGCGTGGCGCGCTGCCGTGAATGGCCTCGAACATCGCGTTCTGCTTGCCGATGTTGGCGCTGCCCGCAGTGCCGACGCCCCCCTGTATCTGCGCCGCCTCGTCCGTCAGAATGTCGCCGTAGAGGTTAGGCATCGCCAGCACCTGGAACTCGTGACGACGCGCCGTGTCCAGCAGCTTCGCCGTCATTATGTCGATGTACCAGGCGTCCCAGGTGATGCCGGGGTATCGCTCCGCCACCTTGCGCGTGATATCCAGGAACTTGCCGTCGGTGGTCTTCACCACGTTGGCCTTGGTCACCACCGTCACCTTGGTCTTGCCGTTGCGCTTGGCATGGGCAAAAGCCGCGTCGATGATCCGCTCCGACCCCTGGGTAGTGATAACCCTAAAATCGATAGCCAGGTCCTCCGTCACGTTCAGCCCTTGGCTGCCGACGGCGTACAGGTCCTCGGTGTTCTCTCGATAGAACGTCCAGTCGATTTTTTCCTGGGGCATACGCACCGGCCGCACGTTGGCGAATAAGTCGAAGGCCTTGCGCATGGACACGTTGGCGCTCTCCAGGTTCGGCCACCCGTCACCCTTCTCCGGCGTGTGGGTGGGCCCCTTCAGGGTCACAGGGCAGGCCTTCATCTGCTCCAGCACGTCGTCCGGTATCGATTTCATATGCCGCGCCCGGTTCTCGATAGTCAGCCCTTCGATGATCTTAAAGACCACCTTGCCCTGGTCCACCTCTTTGCGCAGCAGGTACTCCAGCATTCGCTGGGCCTCGGCGCTGATAAAGGGGCCGATGCCGTCCCCGCCTATAATCCCGATTTTGATAGGCTTCATCTTGGAAAAGTCAGCCCAGGGCTCGTCCTTCTTCAGCCTCTCCACCCGTGCCAGTTGCTGCTCTAAAATCTTGCCAAAATGCTCTTTGGCAGCCGATATTGCTTTAGTGTCCGCCAAGACAGTCCTCCGTGGTGCAGTCTTGGGCCATTATAGAAGCGGGATTAGGCGAGCGCAAACTTATAAAAACATAAGGCCCTCGAATTGTTTCGAGGGCCTTATGAATAAAATTCGTGTTCTTGGTTACATTCCCCTCAGCACACCCACCACTTTTCCGCGCGTCTCCACGTTGTTAGCCATGGCGTATATCGGCTTCATCTGGCTGTTGGCGGGCTGCAGGCGCACCTGGTCGCCCTCCTTGTAAATCTTCTTCAGGGTGGCCTCCTGCTCCATCTTCAGCCACGCCACCACCATATCGCCGTTGCGAATGTCATTGGATGGCTCGATGATCACCATGTCGCCGTCGTCTATGTACGCGTCGATCATGGACGTGCCGCGGACTCGCAGCGCGTACATCTCTTTATGCCCTCGCACCATGGACCTGGGTACCTCTATTTCCTCCAGGGGCTCCTGGTTCCAGCCGTCGCTGGCCGGCCCGGGCAGAGGCTGCCCCGCCGCGATGTACCCCATCACAGGTATCCTCGGCATAATGCTGGTGGAGCGCCCGTCCCTGTCCAGAAGCTCAATGCCCCGGGCCACGTCCGGCTGGCGCCTCAAGAGGCCGTCACGTTGAAGCAGCCGCAGGTTGTAGTCCACCACAGACGTTGAGCTTATGTTGCACGCTTTCTGTATATCTCGGACTGTGGGCGGGCGGCCCGTTTCAGCCATGAACTCTCGAATGAAATCCAGCATCCGCTGCTGTCTGGAAGAGACCTTCTTGCGCGTCTTCATATATGCTCGCCTCTAGCCGTGGGTATGAACTGATGTTCTGCCTCAACGTAGCACAGCTAAAATAGGCTGTCAAGGAGTTGCTGGCAGGAACTGGCGCCGTTTAGGGCGGGTCTAGGCCTTGCCGGCCTTCAACTGCTTCATGAGCCTGGACTTGCGGCGGGCTGCGTTGTTAGGGTGGATAATACCCTTTTGGGCAGCCCTGTCCAGGGTTTTCACCGCTTCCAGCACCGCCGTCTTGTTTTCCTCGCCCTTGGTCTTGCCCTCATCTTCTTCAACACTCAGCCGGGCTTTGGCTATGGCGCTGCGGGTGGCGGAGCGCACGCTTTTGTTGCGAGTCTGCTTCCTCAATGATGCGCGATGCGACTTTTCTGCAGGCACTAACTTTCCCCTTGCTCGTTTGGATTCTTTATTTGGCTCAACGGCTGGCTATTATAGCAGATAAATCGCGCTACGAGCGTCCGCCGGCCGCGGCGCTGCTCACTATGCGGCTGGCGCTCACGACGCCACGTATGCTGTCCAGCTTGGCGAAGAGCCGGCTCAGTTGGTCCATCCCCGTGGTGTGCAGCGTCAGCGATATTATCGCCGTGCCGTCCGTATGGTCCTCCGATGTAGCGGCGGCGATGTTCACCCCCTCCTCCGACACCCGAGTCGTGATGTCTCGCAGCAGCCCCACTCGATTTCGAGCTTGTATCTCCAGCCGTACCGGATAAAGCTGCTTCTCCTGGCCCCACTCCACCTCCACAATGCGTTCCTTCTCGTCCTCGTTCTGGATGCTGGGGCACTCCCGCTTGTGGACCGTTACACCCCGAGAACGGGTTATGAAGCCGACAATGTGGTCGCCGGGGATAGGGCCGCAGCACCGCGCCAGGCGGGTCAAAAGGTCGCCCACGCCCAGCACCGTGATGCCGGAGCCGGGGTTTACCGCCTTGACCTTGTCCAGCTTCACTTCCTGCTGGGCCTTGGTCTCCTTCTCCGACAGCCGGTTCAGCACCTGGTTGATAGTGATCTCGCCGGAGCCGAGGGCAATGAGGAACTCCTCCGCGTTGGGCTGCTTGAAAATCGACGCCAGCTCTTCCTCGTCCACCTTCATGTTCAGACGCTTGGCTTCCTTGCGAAGCAGCTCTCGTCCCATCTGGATAGTGTCGCCGCGGCGCTGTCGGCGGAACCACTGCCGCACGGCGCCCCGCGCGCTGGCTGTTCGAATGTACCCCAGGTTGGGGTTCAGCCAGTCCAGGCTAGGCCCTCGCGCCACCTTGGTCGTCAGGATTTCAATGGTGTCGCCGTTCTGAAGCTGGTAGTCCAGCGACATCAGCCGCCCGTTTATCTTGGCGCCGATGCACCGATGCCCCAGCTCGGTATGTATTCGATAGGCGAAATCAATGGGCGTGGCCCCCGCCGGCAGCTCGATAATCTTGCCCTTGGGCGTGTACACAAAGACCTGGTCCTTGAACAGGTCCATCTTGACCGATTCCAGGAACTCCTCGGTGCCGCTGACGTCCGGCTGCCACTCCAGGAGCTGCCGGAGCCATGTCATCTTCTCGTCGAACTTCAGGTCGCCGCCGGACCCACCCTTGTACCGCCAGTGGGCCGCCACCCCGTACTCCGATAGCTGGTGCATCTCCACGGTGCGTATCTGCACCTCCAGGGGCGTCGCGTTCTTGCACATCACTGTGGTGTGCAGCGACTGGTACAGGTTCTCCTTTGGGCTGGCGATGTAGTCGTCAAACTGGCCGGGCATAGGCCGCCACATGTTATGCACCACGCCCAGGGCGTGATAGCACTCCTCTTTTGTCTTTACGAGCACCCGCAGGGCGTAGAGGTCGTAAATATCAGTTATATGCTTGCCCATGCCGGCGTACTTCAGGCTCTTTTGATAGATGCTGTAGATATGCTTTGGCCGGCCCGACACCTGGGCCGACTTCAGCCCCACCTTCTCCAACTCAGTCTTCAAAACATTCTCGACGTCGGCCACGTAGGCCTCCCGCTCCTCCCGCTTGACCGCCACCAGCTGCGATATCTGCTCGTACTTCTCCGGGTCCAGGCACTTGAAGGCCAGGTCCTCCAACCGCCACTTGATCTCCCAGATGCCCAGGCGATTTGCCAGCGGCGCGTAGATGTCCAGGGTCTCCTGGGCTATAGCCCGCTGCCGCTCAGGCCTCAGGGCGTTGAGGGTCTGCATATTATGGAGCCGGTCCGCCAGCTTGATTAGCACCACGCGGATATCCTCCGCCATGGCCACCAGCATCTTGCGAAGGGTTTCGGCCTTGAGGCGATCCTCGGTATCCTGGGCCTGCGCCTGGCCCTGCCCTTCCGCGGTCCAGTCCGTAAGTTCCATCCGAGTCAGCTTGGTGACGCCATCGACGAGCTTGGCTACGTCCGGTCCGAACTTAGTCTTCAAGTCGTCCTGGGTGATGCCGCAGTCCTCGACAACGTCGTGCAGCAGCGCTGCCGACAGGGTGGTGGCGTCCAGGTGCAGGTCGGCCAAAAAGCTGGCGGCGCTGAGGGGATGCTCTACGTACGGCCCGCCCGAGACCCGCTTCTGCCCCTTATGGGCCGTGGAGGCGAAGTTGTAGGCTTCCTCCACCTGGTCGGCCTTATCTCGGGGCAGATAGCCCTTAATCTTGACCAGCAGTTCTTTTATGTTTTCCGACGTAGCTTGCTGCATACCATCCTTAATGATAAGAGTAAGTTGTAGACCAGTCCATAGTGCTAGCCCACCTATTGTGCCCGTACTTTTCGGACTAACCCATTCTTTTGCGACCAGACTTTCATGGTTTCGATACTTCACATGAAGATTACTTACTGTTCTCGTAGGCTGACTGGCTGACATGAAAAAGGGCGGTCCACCAAGGCGGACCGCCCTGATTTATCCTATTTCCTGACCCTACATATCCAGCGTCACCTTTATGACGCCATCCGTGCGCTTTTCGTACATCTCCAGCGCCTTCTGCACCTCTTCCACCTTCAGCTTGTGCGTTATCATGGGCGTTGGGTCCACCCTCTTCTGCTCCACCATTCGCACCACCTGCCGCACATACTGCGGCATGGTCCCCGCCCTTGCGCTGGAGGTGCCGATCATGGTCAGGTCCTTGTCGCGAATCTGCTGGAAGTCGATGGCGAAGTACTCGTTGTGCGTCATGCCGAACCATATCACCGTGCCGAACTTCTTGCATAGGGCAATCGACTGCCGCACGCTCTCGTGCTCCCCCGCCGCCTCCACCACCACGTCCGGCCCCTCGCCGTGGGTCAGGTCCTTCACCGCCTCGAAGATGTTTTCCTTGCTGACGTTGACCGTCTGGGTGGCGCCGAACTTCCTCGACACCTTCAGCCGGTACTCCTCCAGGTCCGCGACGATAAGCTCTCGAGCGTTCATGCCGCTGAGGAACTTGGTGAAACTGAGTCCGATGGCCCCCTGCCCCAGCACCAGCACGTTCTTGTCGACCACGTTGCCGACGCGGCTTACCGAGTAAAGCACCGTGCCCATGGGCTGGCACATAATCCACGTGTCCAGTGACCCGTAGTCAGGCACCGCCACCAGCCCCGAGGGCGGCACCACCACCTTCTCCCGCAGCCCGCCTTGCTCGTAAGGAAATACGATGACGCGCTGGCCTGGATTAAACCCGTCGGCCCAGGCCTCCTGGACGACGCCGGCGCATTCGTGGATGGGCCGGCCCGGACTCATAGGGTACTTCTCTTCCGGCAGGACGGTGCTGAAGGGCCGGATGTCGCTGCCGCATATAGACACCTTTTCGACTTTCACCAGCACTTCGCCGATGCGAAGAGTTGGCTCTGGAACATCCACAATCTCCATTCGCCGGGGTCCGGCGATTCTTCCAGCCTTCATGTATCCTCCGTGGGATGAAAACTGGGGCGTATTTTATAGAAAAGGTCTGCGCCTGTCATTCTGAGTCCGCCTGAGGCGGATAGAAGAATCTAATGGCCGCGACTGCTCCCACGCCAGCTTCATCTCTATCAATGAAAACGAGTTGTCATTCGAGCGTAGTCCTCCTGTACTCGGAAGGACGTAGTCGAGGAATCTGTTTAGACTGCGACCGAGCTAGGCATCGTGCTGACACCCCTCACCTTCTACCGTCTACAAGTGTTGTCGGCGTCTCAGAACCGGCACAATTATCCTAATGCGGAAAGTTGCGAAGCGGTCTCTTACCATCACCCTGGGGCAGCTAGCCAGCTACACCGTGCCGCTGAAAGTGTCGCACGAATTCCGACTCCCGCTCTCATACCCCGCCTTAAACCACCCCTGCCGCTGCGCTGACGACCCGTGAGTCCAGCTCTCCGGGTTCACTTTGCCCTGGAACTCCTTCTGTATTCGATCGTCTCCCACCGCCGCCGCCGCGTCCAGGCTTTGGGCGATGTCTCGTTCCGTAAGCGGCTCCAGGAATCCCGTGGCCGAGGCGTGATGCGCCCACACCCCCGCAAAGCAGTCCGCCTGCAGCTCCACCCGCACCGCCCTGCTCTGCGGCCCCGTGTCCCTGTCCCGCGTGTCCAGGGTGCCCGACAGGTTCTGCACATGGTGGCCGTACTCGTGGGCTACCACGTACGCCTGCGCGAAAGGCCCGCCCTGCGCGCCGAATCGACTCTTCAGTTCGTCGAAAAACCCCAGGTCGATGTACACGCTCTTGTCCAGGGGACAGTAGAACGGCCCAACCTGCGACGACCCGACGCCGCAGCCCGTCTGCGTCGACCCGGTGAAAAGCACGGTCTTGGCGGGGGCGTACTGCCGTCCGCGCTGGCTGAACTCCTCCGTCCATAGGCTCTGGATACTGTTTACAAAGCCGACAATCCGGCAGTCCTCTCGAGTATTCGCGTCCTCGCCGGTCTGGCATGTCGCCGCCAGGTCACTCCCCGTGCCGTCCGTGGTCTCGCCCGTAAACCCCTGTCCTCCGCTCAACCCTCCCATCAGCAGCAAAATGAGCGTGACAATTAGGCCGATGCCGCCACCGCCGCCCAGCACCATCGGAATCCCGCCCATCCCACCGCGCGCGCCCCGTCTGTCCGACACCTGCGACGGGTCAAGCCTTGCTCCCCTTTTGAATACCATAACCCCTCCACCCGCACAGCGATTTCTGTTTTTGCTATATCTCGATTCTCTATCTGAACCGACTATGGGGGCATCATCCATGGGGACGAAGCTGACGCCAAGAAAGGCTGGCTCGTAGGCCCAGCGATGTAGAAACGAAAAGTTCGGGGCCGTCTATGCGGCCCCGAACTTTTCCCAGTAGAGACTCTGCGAGGCTAGAGGGAGGTGGTAGCCGTCGGAGCAGGCGTCTCCTCGGCCTCCGGCGCAGGCATAATCTTGTACCCGAAATGTCCAAACCCGCCGTGGCGCCCGTGCCCCCGCCCCATGTGCCCTCCGATCCCAAACATCGGGCCGCCGAAGGGCGCAATCTTCGACAGCGCCTCAGGCCTAGACTGATACCACTCGTATATCTCATCCGCCTCCGCCTGGGTCAGCGTCCCCTGCTCTACCAGCGCGTCCAGCCTCGACCTCACCGCCTCATCCGCCGCCTCCTGCGCTGCCTGCTGGAACGCCGACTCCACCTTTGCCTTATCGAGGCCGAGAATTCCGGCGACTCGATCAGGGAAGCTGGGCGTCTCGGTGGCAGCAGTCGAGTCTGTGGTAGTAGAGCTGTCGGAACTGCCCTCCTGGGCGAAGGCCACCCCCCCCGACCACCAGCCCGCCCAGGGCCAGCACCAGCAACGGGGCTACAAACAACCGCTTCTTCATGACTCCGCTCCTAAGGTGAGATTAAACCGTCCAACTAACCTTAGAGCGGGGGTAATAAGGGTCTGCAAAGATTGTGAGGAGGATTTGTGAAGTTAAAACCGGAGGTAAGTAAGGCATATGCTAGAATCCAACTCATGTCGGATACCGCTGTAGAACTCGCCGCTCCAGACACGCTCCTGGGGATGCTTCAGCGCGGCCGCGGCGCTGGCTATCTGCTTGCGTTGAAGTCAGATTACATGGAAGTGCACAAGGCATTGATGCACTGTCTTATGTACAACCCAAAGTGGGATCGCCAGATTGAGGACCGCGAAGAATACTATGCTGAAATAATGCTGCGTACCAGCATGGATGTAACATGCGTAGGAGAGTACTTGAGTGGCTTAATGGAAGAGGACTCAGGTTGGATAGCCATCAACACGTTAGGTGAGATGGCAAAGCGTGGCCACCTACTTGCCCTCGCTGTACTCCGTAACCAGGTGGAGTCAGGCACGCAGTGGGACGATGCGCTATTTATTCTTAGCGATCTGCTAGAGCAGAAGAAGCTACTGAGCTTAGCTGAGATCATCTGTCAGCGGTTCTCGGTAGAAGATATCCTGCAACGGCTAGATAGTTATGATTTTGACATTGAACCGTGGAACACTTGGAAGGAGACACACCCCCATATTAGAGAGGCCTATGAGAAGTTGGGGCGACGTCATAAGCGTCATACGAATGCTGAGCCGCATGAGAGTATGTCAACCTCGGAACTGCTAGGAATTGCTCCTTCAGGCAGTTGGCGCATTATTGGGCAAATATTAAGCGCTAGGAAAAGTGCAGAAGATACAGCTTTGCTTGAACAGGCATTAGGGAGTACCTCGGAAAGAGTGGTTGCGACTGCTCTCAGAGCTTTAGGGAGACAACATAATCCCGTCGCTATTCCACTGGCTGTAAGCATTATTCGGTCACGCACTCGCGCGGCTCACAGGCATGCCGCATATGATTATATGGAGTCTCTGCCGGCCCGATACACCTTGCGGGACGCAAGAGGATGGTTCTCCTCTCGTTCATGGCGTATGCGTGTCGCAGGTGAGCGTATTTTGAAGCAGCACGCCCAGTTAAAAGATGTGCCCATGCTCCGTGTAGCTTTGAGCATAGCGCACTCTGACCCAAAGCATCAGATGTATCGAGAGGGCTCTATCCTGGAATCGTTAGCGCGTCTACCGAAAGGTGCGCCCTATCCAGAGGCCATAACTAGCTTTATTGAGACTCCATACTCGTTGACTCGCTGGCGTGCTGCCAAAGTCCTTGCTGCTTCAGATCAGGATTTTCCAACCACATTTGCGGTTGAATGTCTGTGGGACTGCTATTGGTCTATTCAAGAAATCGGCTGCAGGTATGTTGACTTAAGTATTCCTGGCGTAGGTAAAAGGCTTCTAGAGTTAGCCCATGACCATGAGATTGCCAAGGCAAGGCTAAGACGGAAATAGGAAATTCCTTAATCTACTTGCCCTCTCCCATCCTATCCCTGTATCCTCCCCTTACCCACCCCACAAGAGGTGGCCCATGCCCCAAAAACTCGCCCAGGGCGACAAGCTGCCCCGCCTCTCCCTCAGCCTCACCGACGGCCGCGCCGTCACCCTCCCCGACGACATGACAGGCCGCTACCTCGTCCTTCTCTTCTACCGAGGCAACTGGTGAAGCTACTGCCGGCGGCAGTTAGTCGCCTACCAGTCCAAGCTTAAAGACCTGGAGGCCCTGGGTGCGCAGGTCGTCGCTGCTACAGTGGATGACAAGGCCTCCACCGAGGCCATGGCCCGCGACAACGGCCTCACCTTCCCCATCGCTTACGGCGTCAGGCCTGACCAGCTTGTCGATTTCGACCCCTGGTGGGCCGACGACCACCACGGCCACTACCCCCAGCCCATGGAGTTCCTTGTCCTGCGAGGCGGCACGCTCTTCGGCACCCTCTACGCCTCCGGCCCCGTAGGCCGTATGCACGTGGACGAGGTCATTACCTCCATCACCAACCGTGAGCGCCGCCGATTGGAGCAGCAAGCCCAAGGCAAAAGCGCCTAGAATCCTTCACATCGCTGCTGGTAGATGAGAACCCATATTAGCCCTGAGCGCGTCCTGCGCCATGCTCTGTCGCTCCGCTAGCCACCCTCAGCTTATCTTACTTAATTGGAATTTCTTCAGGTAAGGTCTGCCGCTTTGGTGGAATCCTCAAAGCCAAACAGCTACGTGAGCACACCGAGAGCATTGAGGTAGAGCATCTGTCACCAGGATTGCCAAAGATTACTTTAAGGAGTATGCGACAAAGATTAGCAAACCATGATAATCCAGTTAAAGCCCATAACCGGTCGGTCCTCACTGCCCGTGATGAAAAAGTCGGACTTCCAGGCCCTTGTAAAAGAGCCCGAGAACCGGATAATCACCCCGGCCTCCATCAAGTCCAGCATAGACAAAAACGCCCTGACCCGGGCCAACACCAGCCGCGAATTCAAAAGGCTCTTCGCCGCCAATTCAGAAATCGTGAAGCGTTATGAGGCCTTCGGCCCCTCCAAGAACTACGTAGCGCCCAAGCTAAGTTTCAAGACCGCCGCTGGCAGCGTCCGCACCGTCAAGCTCCTCCACCCCGACTCCCTGGCCCGCGACGCCGTCCTCATGCGGCGACAGTTGGCCACCAAGGAGTACCAGGGCAAGCTCTTTACCTCCCTTCAGGGCATCACCGCCGGTCAGAAGCTAACCGTGGCGGACAAGTCCAAGCTGACCGCCGTGGCCTCACCTGCCTCCGCCAGGACCGTTCTGGCGGCCAACAAGTCTGTTATCAGCCTTGCCAATACCTCTTTCTCATTGGTAACAGCCCTCAAAGGTCTCACTCTCAAGCCCGCCAAGTACCCCGCTTCCTGCGACAAGGAAGAGGGCACAGGCTTCGGCGGCGACTCGGACATGACCCCCGGCACCAACGCCAACGCCAGCGGCATCCTATCCAACTGCTGGTGGCCCCTCAAGTGGTACACCACCTGCGTTCGAGACCAGGGCAACCGCGGCACCTGCACCGCCTTTGGCATCATCGCCGCCGTCGAAAGCGCCATCGCCGTCAAGCACAGCCGCTGGGTCAACCTGTCCGAGCAGGACCTGTACATGAAGGAAAAGCTCAAGTGGTTCCCTATCCCGCCCGACTGGTACGGCGACGGCTACAACGCCGCCTATAGCGTCCTGCTCCAGGCCCTCACCAAGTCCTACGAGTTTCCCTTCGAGAGGGACTGGGACTACAACCAGTCCCAGTCCCGCACCGAGAGCGACAGCCAGCGCAGGTACACCAACTCCTGCTCCGGCTACAACGGCGAGGCCTGCTCAGACACCAACCACCAGGCCGCCCTTAAGTGCTACCAGGTGGAGACCAAACACGTTAAAGAGGTGGTGACCGAGTCCTGCTCCTGGGTAGAAAAAGAGGTAGAAAAGATACCCATCATCGGCGGCATTATCAGCGAGATTATCGAGGAGTGGGTCTGCGAGCCGGTGACCGAGCTCATCGAGACCATCGAAAGGTATGAAGTCTGTGTCTACGACACAGACATCCCCGGGACCTCCGGCTTCCGCATTAACTCCGCCGACGTCATCTGGGACCCCTTCTCCAACGACCAGGAGGTATCCACGGCCAAGGCATACCTCGCCAATAGAGTCCCCATCGTCTTCTGCTTCAACGTCCCAGACTCCTTCCGGAACCAGAGCGGCGGCTACGTTGCCTACAGCGCCAACGAGACTAAAAGCGATGGTGGCCACTGCGCCTGCATCACCGGCTACATCGATAACAGCAAGCTGCCGGCGGGCGCGCCCAAGGCCTCTGGCGGCGGGTACTTCATCCTGAAGAACTCCTGGGGCACCGGCTGGGGTGACCTGGGCTACGCCTACCTCCCCGTCGACTGGGTGAACAAGTGGGGCACCGGCATGATTGCCATCACCGGCATCGCCAAATGGCCTCTCCAACTCTGCGCGAAGAGAGGGCGCGGACTTTAGTCCGCGCCCTCTCTCATTTCTATCCCCCATCCCCCGACGCCGGAGCCTGCGGCGTCGCATCCCTTCCCGACTTAAGCGGCAATGCAGCCTTGTGGTAAAACGCCACTACCGCCCCGGCGATAATCAGCCATACCACCGCCAGCGTCGCCGCCTGGATGCCGTCCCGCACATATCCCTTCGACTCCCCCGGCTCCAGCAAGTCCAGCGCCACCGGTGTCGCCAGCGCCATGGCCGATGCCGCAATCGTCGCGCCCAGGGTATGCCCCACGTGCCGCGTCGTCTCTATCATCCCCGACGCGAACCCCCGCTGCTCCGCTGACACCGAGTTCATAATCGCCGTGTTGTTGATGGTGTTGAACAGCCCGGTCCCCAGGGACGCCGGCAGTATCAGCAGCGGTACGTACCAGAAGGGCACCCTCAGGCCCACAATGCCCACCAGAATTATGCCCAAAGCTATCAGCGACAGGGCTATAGGACGCAGCAGTCGAGGGCGATGCCGGTCGTAGTACCAGCCCGCCACCATCGGCACGAACAGGTTCACGCACTCGTGGGGCAGAAGCACGTAGATAATAAAGATAGGGTCCTTGGCAAATCCCTTCTGAACCATAATGGGCACCAGGGTCATAATCGCCAGCATCGATAGGTGGAAGCTGATGTTCGAAAACAGCGCCATCGAAAAGTTGCTGTTCTTAAACTGCCGGAAATCAAGGAAGGACTGCTTCATTTTTAATTCCGCCACGATGAACGCCGCCAGCAGTCCCGCGAACAGTATGTGCATCGGTATGTGGTAGCTTATTGCGTCCGAGCTGGTGAACGATTCCTCGCCGGAGTGTAGGTGTGAGCTCGCCAGGATTAGCGTGGCTATCGCGCCGATGAACAGTATCCCGCCCACAAAATTAATCGGCACCTGCGCTAACTGAGGCCGCGTGTCTTTGTGCTTCAGCAGCGGCAATCCCGCCGCGATAGCCATGATCCCAAGAGGAATAAAAGTGATGAAGACGGCCCGCCAGCTTATGTACTGCAGGAAGATGGTAAAGAAGATGAGGCTCAAAAAAACTCCGACTTGGCCCGCCGTCACCGGCATGGCGAAGGCCCGCCCTCGCTGCTGCCACGGGAAGGTGCCCGCCAGTATGGCGTTGATGTTTCCTGTCGCGAAGGCCGCGCCGATGCCCTGCAACGCCCTGCAAATGATTAACTGCTCCAAGCTCTGCGAAAACGCCGCCCCCGCCGCCGCCAGCGTTATGATAACAATGCCGATGAAGAAGGCTTCTTTGTGCCCATACCTGTCGCCCAGTTTGGCCGCCAGGTACACCGTGCTACCCAGCACCAGCAGGTTGGCGATCATCACCCACGCCGCCGTGGTCACGCTCACGTTGAAATGGTCGGCAATGCTGGGTAGCGTCAGCGCCACCGGGAAGCTGGACACCTGCACCAGCAAGTACGCCGCGCTCAGTGCGACGACCACCTGCCGCCGCATCGGTGTGTCCATCACTTCACGATATGTGCTTAGTAGGCCCATATTTCTGCAAGAAGCCATCCTACTCCCGCCATGGACAGCGGCGCAATATTCCGTGGGTATCCTGTCCTGCAAACCCGTGTTTTAAGCTGTAACATGATGAGCTATGGACACTCAAGACGGCTTCAAGACCATAAAACTATCTATCGCCGCCCCTGTCGCCACCCTCACCCTCGCCCGTCCCGACGCCCTCAACGCCCTGGACCCCGCCATGGCCCGCGAGCTTCACGATGCCCTCTCGCGAGTCGAAGCCACACCCAGCCTCAAAGCCCTGATCATCCGAGGCGAAGGCCGCGCATTCTGCGCCGGCGCTGACTTGCGCTACGTCGAATCAGTCATGAAGGAGCCGAGAAAACTTAAGCCCTTCATTGAATTGCTCAACGGCCTCTTCTTCCGTCTGGAAGCCCTTCCCCTTCCTGTCATCGCCGTCGTCCACGGCTTCTGCCTCGCCGGCGGTCTCGAACTGGCCCTGGCCTGCGACCTCATCCTCGCCGCCGATGACGCCCAGATGGGCGACCAGCACGCCAACTTTGGCCTTATGCCCGGCGGCGGCGCCACCCAGCGGTTGCCTCGCAAGGTCGGCTACCAGCGCGCCATGGATCTGATGCTCACTGGCCGCCGCCTCTCCGGCGCCGAGGCCGCCGGGTGGGGCCTGGCCCTGCGCGCCGACCCCGCCGACAAGCTAGACTCGGAACTCCAGGCCCTCCTCGATCAGCTCCGCCCCAAAAGCGCCGAAAGTCTTCGCCGCATCAAGACCGCCGTCCACCACGGCCTCGACCTGCCCTTGAAAGACGGCGTCGTTCAAGAAATCGAAAGCTTCGTCGACTACCTCTCCTCACACCCAGACCCAGCCGAAGGCATCCAGGCCTTCAAAGAGCGGCGGCAACCGAGGTTCTAGGTTCCTACTATCCCATCCGTCCCCAAAATGCGCTAAAATCTCCCCAAATCCTTTTAACTTACTCTCGCCAGGAGGCACGCCATGGCCCCCGTAAAGTTTATCTCCGCCGACTCCCACGTTGACGAGGACGAAAGCTACCAGCAGCGCGTCCCCGCCCAGTATCGCCACCGCTTGCCCCACAAAGAGACCATCAACGGCGGCGAGTACTCCGTCGCCGAGGGCCGTAAGACCCGCCGCTATGACCTGGCCGAGGCCAACATCAACGAGGACGACCTCAACCGCCAGTTCCGCCAGGACCCCTTCGGCGGACGCGACATTCCCCGCCGCCTCAAGGACATGAAGCGCGACAACATCACCGGCGAGGTCATCTACTGCAACTCCCTCCTGGCCCTTACCGCCTCCCCCGACGCCAATTTCCAGCTCGCCTCCGCCAAAGCCTACAACGACTGGGTCTTCGATATCTTTGGCGCTCACCAGGACCGCTTCGCCCCTGCCGCCATCCTCCCCACCAAAGACGTGTCCAAGGCCGTCGAGGAGGTGCGACGGCTGGCTAAGAAGGGATTTCGAGTCGTCAGTTCGCCCATCAGCGTCCTGAACCAGCCCTACAACCTCCCCGTCTATGAGCCTCTATGGGACGTCCTGGAGGACACGGGCATGGTCTTCAGCCTCCACTTCACCACCGGCGAGAACGACCACCTGCCCGACAACCCCGGCGAGGAAAAGAGCGGCGGCTTCCTCACCTACATGGTCACCTCCATGGCGGAAGGCATTGAGCCTGTCACCCGCCTCATCGCCGCCGGCATCCCCCAGCGCCACCCTGACCTCAACTTCGTCATCGTGGAATGCGGCGGTGGCTGGCTGGCCTGGACCCTCTACGCTATGGACGAGCAGTATGGCCGGAAGCACATGTGGATCCAGCCCAAGCTGGACATGAAGCCCAGCGAGTATTTCAAGCGCCAGGGCCACGTCACCTTCGGCGACGACGAGGTAGCCCTCGCCACCCTGGATTACATCGGCGACGGCGCCCTCCTCTGGGGCAGCGACTACCCCCACGACGAAGGCACCTTCCCCCATTCCCAGGAGGTTATAGACCGCATCTTCCAGGGCCATCCGGAGTCGGTGAAGCGCAAAATCGTCTATGACAACGCCTCCAGGCTGTACAGGTTCCCTTCGCCGAAGTAGAAGGGAGACGACCGGGCCGGTCGGACAACACGCGGCAATCGGCCCCCATGTTCGGCGCAATCACACCCCGCACACTGGCTTTGCGTTCACGCCCTGGCTGCCCGGCGGCATCTCAGTGTTGCCTTGCTAAACGTATAAGCGCTTCTTCCCAGGTTGCATTCGCTGGCCCCTCCGTTGAATAATTGCCATGAAGTCTCCCAGAGGTATCAATCGTGGCCAAACAAGGTTTTAAAGTTTTCGACAGCGACATGCACGTCCTGGAGCCCGCCGACCTGTGGCAAAAGTACATGCCGGCCTCCATGAAGAAACACGCCCCCATCGGCCTTACTGACTGGCCTATGGACCTTCGCGTCCGCCTCGGCCACCGCAACAACCCGCCCCACACCGGCACCGGCATCACCACCCAGACCAATCGAATCAACAAAGACCTCCTCCCTCAGTACACCCACGACCTGGAGCGCAACTTTGACGCCACTGCTCAGGTCCGCGCTATGGACAAAGAAGGTATCGACAAGACCGTTCTCTTCCCATCGCGCGGTCTTTACGCCAGCGCCTTCTCCGACCTGGAGCCGAAGCTGTCCAGCGCCATCGCCCGGGCTTACAACGACTGGCTGGCCGATTTCTGCCGCGACGGAGATCCTAAGCGTATGTTCGGCTCCGGCATGCTTCCCATCCACGATGTCTCGCTGGCGATTAAAGAAGCTCGACGCGCCGTCAATGATCTGGGCTTCAAAGCCGTATTCCTCCGCCCTAACCCCGTCCGCGAGGGCGAATACTGGGAACTCCCTAAGTACGACCCCCTGTGGAGTGAAATCGAATCCCTGGACACAGCCCTGGGTTTCCACGAGGGCATGAACTCCTACCAGCCCACCACCGGCAACGACCGCTGGGAGCGCGGGGGCAAGTACGCCCTGAAGCATGCTGTCTCCCATCCCCTCGAGCAGATGCAGGCTGTGGCCGCCTTCACCCTCGGCGGCGTCCTCCACCGCCACCCCAAGCTGCGCGTCGGCTTCCTGGAAGGCAACGGCTCGTGGCTCCCTTTCTGGCTCTGGCGGCTGGACGAGCATCTGGAATGGGCCGGCAAGGTCGAGCACGCCGAGTTGTCCATGAAGCCCAGCGAGTATTTCTTCCGTCAGGCCTACGTCTCCGTCGAATGCGAGGAGACCCCCGCCAAGCACGCCATCGATGCCGTCGGTGACGACGTCTTCGTTTTCTCCACCGACTACCCCCACCCCGACGCCAAGTACCCCGGCTCCACCCAGTACTTCCTAAAGCATATGCCCATCTCGGACGAGTCCAAACGCAAAATCCTCTGGGACAACTGCCTGCGGCTGTACAAGCTGTAAGGAGCTCGCTATTAGAAAAGAGATGATATTAAGTCGCTCACCATGAGCTTGTCGAAGGGCGAGGGTTGCTAGCTAGCACAATGGCTTTTTACGTCTATATGCTCAAATGCTCTGATGGCTCATACTACACCGGGCATGCCGACAATCTGGATAAACGTATAGGCGAGCATCAAAGCGGCTTCTTTTGCGGGTACACCAAGAGACGAAGGCCTGTACGTTTCGTTTTTGTAGAAGAGTTCGCTACAAGGTCTTACGCTCTGGATGCAGAATTCCAAATCAAAGGTTGGTCTAGGGCTAAAAAGGAAGCTCTTATTCGAAGGGATTGGAAGAGGATCGTGGAGCTATCGAAGTCTCATGCTTCGACAAGCTCAGCACGAGCGATTGATAGCTAATCCTTGCGCTTATTGAAAGGTAGAAAATGCAAATTACCATCTTCGGCGCCGGCGCCATCGGCGGCCTCACCGGCGCCCTCCTGGAAAAAGCCGGCCAGCCCGTCACCCTCGTGGACAAGGTCGCCGACCACGTCCGCTGCATCAACGCCGACGGCCTTCGCGTCACCGGTTTCGCCGGCGAGTTCCGCGTCCGCCCCAAAGCCCTCGAGCCCCATCAGCTAAAAGGCCCCCTCGACACCGTCTTCCTTTGCGTCAAGTCCCTCCATACCCTCGACGCCATGAACGCCCTCATGCCCCACCTCGGCCCCAAGTCCACCCTGGTCTGCTTTCAGAACGGTGTCAACGAGGAGACCATCGCCAAACTCATCGGCCCCCAGCGCACCGTCGGCTGCCTGGTGCAGTGGGGCGGCGACTACCAGTCCCCCGGCCACATCGAGTATGGTAACCACGGCCCTTATCAGATAGGCGAACTCGATGGCCGCACCACGCCCCGACTCGTCGAACTGCAAAAAGTCCTCTCAAAAGCCCAGGAGACCTTCATCACCGGCAACATCATGGGCCACAAGTGGTCCAAGCAGGTCTGGGGTTACTTCTACATCGGCAACGCCCTGGGCACATCCCCCGTCCCCGCCATGTTTGCCAACCCGCGCGTCCAGCGCATCCTCTATGCCTGCTTCAAAGAAGGCATCGCCGTGTGCCAGGCCGACGGGATCAAGCTGGAGCCCTTCGCCGAAGTCCCCTTCGACCCGCCAGCCTTCGCTAAGCTCGACTTCGAGGCCACCCTCCCCCTCTTCCAACAGTACGCCGACCACTACCGGCCCTTCGTCAAAGTCTTCTCCGGCCCCTGGCGCGACATCGCTGTCCGCAAGCGCCCCACCGAAGTCGATTATGTCCTCGGCCCCTTCGTCGAAAAAGGCCGCCAGTGCCGCATCCCTACCCCTTTGACCGAGCGTATGATCGCCCTCGTCAAAGACGTTGAACAAGGCCGCCGCCAGCAAGACGACGCTAACATTTTGGAACTAGAGAAGCTTTTATAACGAGGTTCGTCATTTATCCGTAGGGGCGAGGTCGCCTTGTCCTTCTCCTTTCCTCTCCCTTGATGGGAGAGGATTAAGGTGAGGGTGAAGCCCTAGCACTACGCCCCGTCCGTCAGGCATAACCACACTTCCCTTATCTCTTACTCGGTCTACACTAGGAAGGACAACATAAAGGAGTTCCGCTAAACTACTTCCTATGCCCACCGTCAAAGAAATCTTCATCTCCCCCGTCAAATCCCTCGCCCTCCAGTGCGCCTCCATCGTCCACGTCTCCCCCACCGGCATCCTAGAGGACCGCCGCTTCTTCATCATCGACGCCTCGGGCCAGCTTATGACCCAGCGGCAAATCGGACACATGGTGCAAATCAAGGCCGAATACCGCCTCGACCCCGAGCGCCTCCACCTCGATTTCCCCACCGGCAATACGCTAGACGGCCCCCTAGACCTCGGCGGCCCCGTGGCCATCCCCTTCTGGGGCCGGCAGGTAGGTGGCCGCCTCGTCGATGGCGATTGGAACGCCGCCCTCTCCGACTTCCTCCGCCATCCCGTCCTTCTCGTCCGCTCCGACTACCCCGGCCAGTCCTACGACGAATTCCCCGTCTCCCTGGTCTCCCAGGCCTCGGTGGACGAGCTGGTTCTTCGGGCCAAAGACTCTTCTATCTCCATGCCTTCCGACCCCCGCCGCTTCCGCCCCAACCTGGTCATCGATGGCTGTATACCCAACGAGGAGGACTCGTGGATAGGCAAAACTATAAAAATCGGCCAGAGCCTGGTGCTGCGAATGGTCAAGCGTGACCCCCGATGTGCCATCACCACCCACGACCCCGACTCCGGCGCCCGCGACTTCGACACCCTGCGCCTGATCCTCTCCTACCGACCCGACGTTAAGGCTTACATGGGCGTCTACGGCATCGTTGACCATCCTGGCAAAATCTCCCTCGGCGACCAGGTTTCAGTTTTGTCATCCTGAGTCCCGCAAAAATCTAATTGACGCGCTTTTGGCTTCATGCGTTTTTTGTTCAGGAAGAATTTTTAACTAACAGCCTAGTTCTGTCAGTCTAGGGCCTGACAGAAAAAGCTAAAATGCGTTCTAATTAATGTAGATGCTCACCGAGAGGGTCGCTAGAATTGTTGACCGCTCATAGACCAGACCTCGTGGGTCCGCTAATCCAAGGGAGGTGGAGGGGTATGAAAGAGACCATCCAAGCCGTCAGGGTGGGCGGAACGCTCCTCGACTGCCGACCCTTTGGTAACCATGGCGACCTCCAGGCCCTGCTCCGCGCCAACACCACCGGCCTCCCCATGACCTTCGTCATCAAAGCCGGCGTCATCACCCTCGACCACCTCCGCGACCATCTGGGCCTCCCCGTCACCCTCAACCTGGAAAACAACGTCGCCGTCCGCGTGGACTAGCCGACGATAGGACCAACAGCAACAGCGTCGCCCCACTCTTTTCTTTCCTCTCCCTTGATGGGAGAGGATTTAAGGTGAGGGTGAAGCACTAGCTCCACGATTCGTCCGCCAGGTATACACCAACTTCCCTGGAATCCTTCTCATCCCTCCCCACTAAAACACAGCTATCGGGTTCACCGGCGACCCCGTCCCCCCAATCACATACAGCGGGTTAATCGTCACCAAAAACTCCCATCGCTTCTCCTCGGCGCACACCTTCGCCAGCGGCTCCAGCAGCGCGTTGTCCAGGAGCGCCACCCCGTAGGCAAAAATCGCCCCGTGCACCGTCCACGGCAGCCCGTACTCGTTGGGCTGGTGGTCCATCATATCCCACCCCAATATGGAAACATCGTTGTCCCGCAAAAACGGCAGGCACGACGCGTGCAGCCCCGGCCTCTCCACCCCGCCTCCCCACAAGCCATTGTGGGCCTTGGCATACGCCTCACGGCCGCTGTACACCATCACCGCGTCCCCCGCCTCCAGCTTCACCCCCTCCGCCCTGGCGATATCCTCCAGCTCCCACCCGTGCACCGGCGTCTCTATGGTCACATACGGCTTCTTGCGATGCCGCGGCACGTCCAGCAGCACCCCTCGAGTGATAATCCCCTCCTTCCACGCGTCCACCGACCCGTACCTCGCCCCGTCGAACTTCAGCACCTCCTTGGCGTCCTTCCCGTCCCACATCCCCCGCTCGTCCCACACGTGACACAGCGCGTCGATGTGCGTCGTCGACTGGCCGTGGTAGAAGATGCCGTAGAAGTCCATAGAGGCGCCGCCACCCGGCGGCCTGTCCTGCACCATCATGTAATGCTGCGCCGGCCTCCCGTTCTCCATCGACGGCGTGGTGTTAAACGGCCTGCTCATCGACACCGTCCGCCCCTTCTTGGGCAGCTTCAGCGCCGCCATGGTCTTCGAGGGCGTGATCAGGTTCATCGCCCCCGCGCTCCCCTTCTTCCCCCACCGCCCCCAGTTGGTGCGGTCGTGCAGGTAGGAGAGGACGTCTTGTTTTGTTGGGATGCGCTGTTTTGTGGTCATGGGGGGAGCCTCCTATTCGTTGGCAATCATTCGCTCGGTTGTATGATATTTATATGGTAAAGTAGGGTAGTCAAGCATAACCGGACATTTTTTCTGGACCATTTTAATGGAAGTTACCTTAGCTCTACTTGCGGATGCGGCGAACATTTCGCAGCAAGGGAAGCTTAACATTTTAGGGGCGTTCAACCAAATCTTCGCCCAGACCTTTCCGGCGACCCACCCAGAATTACAACTGGTGGTTCGTTTCGAAGCGGACGCTTCCGAAAAGGGCCTCGAAAAAACTGTAAAGATTGTACTTTTAGATCCAAATGGCAAGTTTGTAAGAGAAGAGGGTATAAGTCTCAAACTCCCACCAGTTTGGGAATCAGGGCAAAAGTTCGGTGCAATCCTAGTTAAATCAATCAAACGGATGGAATTTGATCATCCGGGCACTTATGAGCTTACGATCTTGGTTGATGATGACCAGAAAAAGAAAATTCAGTTCCAAGTAGTAAAGCAGGGAGCGTAACAAAAGCTATGATTACCTTATACGAATACGATGTCAAAGAGATAAGAGTTAAACGTGGTCTTCAGCAGCAGGAAATAGTTGAGGAAGCGCTTCTAATATACACAGTGTCAGGTGGTTCTACAGGAACAGCCGCCTACGCTGACTTTGGATGGATTGTTGAGGATAAGGCAATCCCAGATACCTTTTGGTCGCCAGCATCCTTTGACCAATTGGCTGAGGAGCAGGGTGTTCGACCCATTACGGAAACGAATAAGCTTGCCTACTGGTGGCCTGCCAATGAGAACATCGATGATTTCATAAGCGCTGTCATGGATTGGCGTAAGGACTCTTAAGGCTAATTAGCGTGGCCCTTCAAACAGAGCGGGCATTGCTGGATACTTGTGTTTTTTCATTCATTCACAAGGGTGATACGCGGTCTAAACCCTATTTGACTTATCTTACCAGCAAATTCGGATGCCTATCTTTTATTACGGTTGGCGAGTTATATGCCTGGTCAAAGATACGGCGTTGGGGTAAGGGGCAAATTGAGGTATTAGAAAATGCGCTCAGAGCATACGTAGTATTGCCCTATGACAAGGACTTGGCTGTTGCCTTTGGGTCTATAAGGGCAGAAAGCCACCAAAAGGGCAGAGCGATGTCAAACAACGATGCCTGGGTAGCCGCCTGCGCGTTAAGATTTGGTTGTACGCTGCTGACAAATAATAGAAGGCATTATGAACATCTCAACGGGATAACTATTGTGTCTCTTCCGTGATCTCCCCCTACACGCCCCCCAAAAACTCCCCCTCCCCCACCTTCCGTTGCTCCCCACTCGCCATGTCCTTAACCGTCACCGTCCCCGCCTTCAGCTCGTCCTCCCCCAGTATCACCACGTACGGCACCCCCATCGAGTTCGCGCTGCGCATCTGCGACCGCATGCTCCGCCCTTGGCCTCCCATCACTACCCCCGCGCCCCGCTCTCGAATCCTCGCCGCCAGCCGCACCCCCGCCTGGGCCGCCTCCGGCGTCATCGCTGCCAGCATATACTTCGGCTTCTCCTCATCGGGCACCGCCACCTCCTGCCGTTGCAGGTTCAGAATCAGCCGCTCCATCCCCGTGGCGAAGCCCACCCCCGGCGTCGGACGACCGTCCAACTGCTCCATCAGCCCGTCGTAGCGGCCCCCGCCCAAAAGCGTGCTCTGCGCCCCCTCCACCGGCGGCAAAATCTCAAACACCGTCCGCGTGTAATAGTCCAGCCCACGCACCAGCTTATGGTCGACGCTGTACGATATCCCCAGCGCCGCCATGTACCCCTTGAACTGCTCCCAGTGCGCGCGGCACGCCTCGCACAAGTGCTCCGACGACTTGGGCGCCGACTCCTGTAGCGGCTGGCACGCCGGTTTCTTGCAGTCCAGCAGCCTCAGCGGGTTGTTCTCCAGCCTCGCCTTGCAGTCGCCGCACAGCTTGTCGAAATGCCCTCGATAATACGCCTGCAATTCCTTGATATACCCGGGCCTGCACTGCGCGTCGCCGATGCTGTTGACCACCAGCGACACGTCCTTTAGCCCCAGGTTGGCCATCAGGCTCCACGCCAGCTGCACCACCTCGGCGTCCACCAGCGCGTCGCCGTCCCCCAGCACCTCCACCCCGAACTGGTGGTGCTGTCTATACCGACCCGCCTGCGGCCTGTCGTATCGAAACACCGGGCAGAAGTAGTACAGCCGCACCGGCTGGGGCAGGCTGTGCATCCCGTGCTCCAAATATGCGCGGCAGACCGGCGCCGTCCCCTCGGGCCGCAGCGTCAGCTTGTCGCCGCCCCGGTCCTCGAACAGGTACACCTCCTTGTCCATAATGTCCGTGCCGGTCCCCACCGACCGTTGGAACAGCCCCGCATCCTCAAACACCGGCGTGTCCAGCCTTCTAAACCCGCTTCGATGCGCCAGCGTCGACGCCACCCGCTCCACGTACCGCCAGTACTTCTGCTCCTCCGGCAAAATATCCTTGGTCCCTCTCGCCGCCTTAAACACTAAATCGTGACCTCCTGAAATAGGCGTAGCATATCCAAGGCTAAGGGTGGTGTAAAGGAAATAACCCCTCTTTCCCGCTGTAGGGGCGAGGTCGCCTCGCCCGTCTCCTCCCTACCGCTTCACTCCTACCGGCTCTTGCACCAGCACGTTCTGCGACACCGTCTCCTCCCTCATCCCCCGTCTGCGCAGAAAACTCACCAGTTCCGCCCCCGCCATCCCGTCATAGCTCACCACCCACACTCGAGGCTGCGGCGCCACCACCGACGCCAGGTCTATAAACAGCCCCACCCTAGGCTTGCCGCCGGGGTTTCCCGCCGTCCATCGTCGCGCGTAGTTAATCCCCAGCCGGGCCAGTGCCCGTTGGTCGTCCGACGCCGGCAGCCGGTCCAGCCGCCACTCGTGGTTAATGTTTGTCAGCACCGCCCGGGTGTCGCTGCGGTTCAGGTGCGCCACCGCGCTGCCCGACGGCTTCGCCCCCGACCGGCTGGCCGACAGGTAATCTATGCCCGCCCGGTTCGCCAGGCAGTCCCCATGGGTCGCCAGCACGCTAAAGCCCGACGCCTCCCCGGTGAACCCCACACTTCCCTCCACCGCCTCCGCCGCCGCCCCCGCCGTGCGAATAACAAACCTAAACGACCCCAGGTACGGGTTAAGCCGCCCGTCGACGCACGTCACCACCGTGGCCCCCTCCCGCGTCGCCGGCAATTTCGGTTCCGTCGGCTTCTCCAGGTATGCCTGCAAATACGCAACGGCTTCTTCAGGTGTCATAGTGCTCTCCTAGGCCCAGAGGTGAAAGGCTTGAGGTTTACGTTCTGTGCAGAGTCATTTTTCTTCTTTCCTCTCCCTTGATGGGAGAGGATATAGGTGAGGGTGAAACCCTAGAGGCACGATACTTTATCAATGCCGCCTGTCGCTAGGGTCTTTTACCTTCCCCCTTGTTGAGAAAGGACAAAGGATGAGAGGTCATACCTTCTCGGCCTTCGCCCTCTTCCCAAACCTCGGCATCACCTCCCGCCCCACCAGCTCAATCGACTTCATGACCTTCTCGTGGGGCACGCTCTCCGTCTGCATCATCATAATCAGCAGGTCCACCCCCGCCGCCTCATATCCATTTTTGATTCTACTATATTGAGTGCAACCCGACGCCAGTTTCACTGGGCTGGACGCGGGTCTAGAGGTGTAACTCAACTAACGGGTAACTTAAGTAAGGTATTTGATCCCGGTTATGAAGAAAACATTGACGTTCCTTCGGCAAGGCGTTTTTTGAAGGACTTAATTGAACTAGAGCCGAACTAGTTCTCCACCATAAACCAAAAGTGCCCCGAAGTTTCAGGGCACTCTAGTTTTCGTCTACGGCAAAATTCCATACGATTCTTCCAAAGGAGCACACCGCCTTTATATCCTCTGGTTTTAGCCGAGGGTAAGCATTTAGCAGGTCAGCCTCCGTAGCCCCTTCGCTCAGTTTGCGCAGGATAAGCTCTACCGGTATCCGAGTCCCGCGCACCACCGGCTTCCCCAGCATAATCTTAGGGTTGACTTCTATCCTGATGTCGTCCTTCATAACGTTTCCTGGTGAGGCGGCCCCGATAAAGTCGGGGCCGCCTCAAATCCTTACTTCAAAATTCCTACTTCCCCAACAAAATCAGTAACACCTGCGGCAAGCGCTCCACCACAAACTATTTATACAATGTGGAAGCTGATCTATCGGCTCTGTCTTGCCCGCGCCTCAGTGCCTCTCGAAACCTCTATTTTATTTTCCTAATAGTATCTGCAATACCTGCGGCAGCGCCTGCCTCGCCCGCGCCATCAGCGCCTCCCCCTCCAGCGTCCCCACCGGGTGGGGTATCACCGCGAAGGGGTACTCCGACAGCCCTCGCACCTTAGCCATGGCCCGTCCCGTGGGCACAAAGGGCTCGGTGCATATCGCCGCCGCCGGCTTCCCAGCCTTCTCCACCGTCATGGCGTCGTGCACACTGCACGACGAGCAAGACCCTCAATCACCTATCGCCGTTATGACGATGTCGCACTTCTGCAAAAGCTCGTCCATGATATGCTTGGGCGCCGGCCTCGACACGTCCCGCTTGTTCAGCTCTACCGTGCCCTTGAAGTTATACATGTCCTGCAGCAACGAATACACGTTCCGCAGGATCTCGTCCGAGTTGCGCTTGCCGTTCGCCAAAAGCCCCACCGTCATCCCGTCCAGGCTCTTGGGTCGAGGCGCCATCACCGTGCTCTCCGGCATCGCCTGCACCGTCGGGTCCAACACCATCAACCGACTCGCCGTTACCACCATATCAACCCCCTTTCATTCATTCTCAACCTCGTATTGAAACCATCGCCGCGTCTTTTCGGACCCATGCCGCGTACTTCAGTGTGCGGTAGAGTATCCCCAAAATCGGCCTTCACTCCAACTTTCCTCTCCCTTGATGGGAGAGGATATAAGGTGAGGGTGAAACCCTGCTGACTCGTCCCTTTATCAATGCCTCCTAACCCTGCGGCACGTTCACTCTTGTAGAGGCGGGTCTCAGACCCGCCCTTTCCCCTCGTGCCCATCCCTCACATTATACGCCCGACATCAATCTTCTTCGTCACCGACGCCGCCGTCGCACCCTTGCTCCACCTCGATATCACCGCCGCCGACGAGCCTCCCGTGCCCCCGCCCGACACCAGCCGGATCCCCTCCACCGACCGCATCACCCCCACCATCTCCCTCTCCTTCCCCTTCGGCGGCACCTCGTCCAGGTTCGCGTCCGCCCACTGCTGCGCCGTCAGCCGCGCCTTCCTGTGCAAATACTCCCGCACCTGCGCCTTGCTCCACTTCGCCTCCTTCACCGCCTTCATGTGCTCCGGCGGAAAGATACCGTAAATCTCGCTGTGCCCCGGGCCAATCGCCAGCATCGAGTGCGCCATGGCGTCCAGCAGCCCCTCGATGTTCCCTAGCCTTCGGTGCTGCACCTGTATCGGCGACTGGCTGGCGCCCACCGTCACCGTGCTGTCCGACGCCGAAAACCCCTTCTCGACGTGCAGCGGCTCCCACACGCTCCCTTCCTCGTCCTCGGCGAAGCAATAGCTGTACTTCCCGCCGTGTCCCAGCGTCGATCGGTCCAGCACGCCAGGGTGGTTCTCCAAAACGTTGACGAGAAATAGTCGAAGCGCCCGGCCCACCGTCGCGTTGGCGCGATGCTGCGGTCCGCCGGCGAACAAATTGTGCCCGCTCTGGAACCCCAGCTTTTTTCTAATCGGCCCATTCACGATGCATAGCACCGCCGACCCTCCCGTGCTCGCCGACGACCCGTGTAGGCTGTACTCTGCCGACGTCATCCCCTCCACCGCCGCGTACACCACCGGAAAATACTCGGCCTTGCATCCGGCCATCACAGCGTTAATCGCCACCTTCTCCGCCGTCACCACCCGCCCCCTCACCGGCTCCACCGCGATAATATGCGAAGGCTCTTTCCCCACCGTCGCCAGGAACGCCAGCACCTTCTCTTCCGTCGGCGGCACCACGGGCAGCCCGTCGGTCCACCCTCGCTGGTAATACAGCTCCATAGCCTCATCCAGCCCGCCCACCTCCACTCTCTTCGACGCCAGCTCCTTCGCCGTTGCCATACGCTCCCCCCGCCTCAATTTGCGACAACATAGCACACCCCCTCTCCCCCTTCAACCCGCACCCAAAAGTCCTCTCTCTAGCCATCTGAAGACCCCGACGCGCCACGTGTGACCGCACTTCGTTAGACTAACCGATCCCACTCTTTTTTGTTGGTGTCCTGGGGTGTCCCGCCTGGTTCTCCCCCTTCGCCTTCCAGGCCGAATGGGGAGTTAGACGCTGTCCTGAGTATGTCGAAGGAGGGGGTTGTGGTGGTTTATTTTCTTTCCCTCTTCTCCCGTAGTCGGGAGAAGAGGGACTAAGGGTGATGAGGGCGTCTCGATTAAAACAAGGCCCGCTGCCCAAGGCGCCGACACGAAATTATCATCCCCCCTCGACAATCGCTCAAAAAATTTACATAATTCGTAAAGAAATTTATTGATAACCATTTCAGGAGGTGGACACAATACCAGCGGTCTTTCACTCTTGGGATTAGGTGAGGTGACATGGTTGTGACGGGCACACTCCTCCAGTACAAGAGAATGTTCATGCAAGGCGAGCACGAAGTCCTGCTGGATCTTGAGGGAGAACTAAGCAGTCGGTGGTTCCTCGTAACGGCCGGCGTCGCCACCATTGCCAAGCTCCGGAACCTCCTGGGCAAGCGCGTGAGCGTCCGGCTCACCGGCGACATGGTGATTCATTTAGAGCTTTCCTAGGCCCCCTGGCCTATTCAACTTTTCCTCCGCGTCGCGGCTGATATAATAACGCCAGCGTTCATGCAGCCACGCCCTAAACTCACCCTAATCCACACGTCCGACATTCACATCGGCAGCGAACGCCCCGAGGAGTCCCGCCGCGGCTTCGACGCCGTCCTCCAGGCCGTCCGCGACACCAGCGCCCACGCCCTCCTCATCGCCGGCGACCTCTTCGACTCCTCCCGCGCCCCCGCCGACGAAGTCGCCTACGCCCTCGAGGCCCTTCGCGCCCTCCACCGGCCCGTCATCCTCCTCCCCGGCAATCATGACACCCTCCTCACCGCTCCCGGGGCCGCCCCTGTCCCCCTTCCGCCCAACACCACCATCCTCCGCCACCCCCAGGGCCAGACCGTCCATTTCCCTGACCTCGGCCTCCACATATGGGGCAAGCCCGTCGCCGACCATACCCCCGACTTCCGACCCCTCGGCGGCCTCCCGCCCCGAAACGGCCACGGCTGGTTCGTCGCCATGGCCCACGGCCTCGCCGCCGATGATAAGTACCTGGAAGGCCGCTCCTCCCCCATCACCTATCGCGAGCTCGCCGATGCGGACTGCGACTACATCGCCCTCGGCCACGTCCACATCTTCCGGGACCTCACCCGGGGCCGCGCCCCCGCCTTCTACCCCGGCTCCCCCTCCGAATCTACCGCGCCGTCGGTTGCCCATATCACTCTTGACCACGAGCACGGTGTCCAGGTTCAGCCCATCCTTTTCCACCTGTAGCCTCGGTTCTACCCCTTTATCTTTTTAGGCCTTGTAATGGGTGGTGGCACCCAGAAGATTCACGTGTTCTTCCCATAGTGGCGTCCCCCACCTCATTAGATAATTTTGTGTATTCGGTGTGCAAATTTTATATTCTCACTTTGCGTACCTAATAAATAAGGAGGGAAACATGTCCCGCAGGCTGAAGCTCCTCACCTCCATCGTCTTCATCCTCCTCCTCGCCGCCATTCCTGCCCTCGTTGCCGCCGACCAGCAGCTCGTCGACAACGACTTGGCTAGTCCAGGTAACCAAAACATCGTTAACGTTTCCGCGCCTCAAGGCGCTGCGGTCAACACAAGTGGCCGCATTGTCGTCAACTTGCAAGGCAGCAAACACCTTGTTCCAGGAAGCTCGGTAACCTTTGTTGACGCCGATGGCGGCCAGACCACTATCCCCGCCCCTTATAGCGTCTCCAACGTCGCCCTGAACGTGCCTGCTAACTGGGGCAGCGGCTCCAATCAGTTCTCCGGCGTCTCCAATATCTCTTTTACCGCTCCCATGACTGTGGGCTTGCACTCGTACACTGTCAAGTGGAGGGCCTCAAGCTCTTCCTGCCAGCCGGATAATAGGGGTAGGCCTGTCAGTGACTGTCTCACGGGCGCTCCTGCCCTGGTGATCAACCTCACCGTTCTGGACATCACCCCTCCCGTGTTGGACCTGCCCGCCGACGTCGTCGTTGAGGCCACAGGGCCCGCAGGTGCTGCCGTCTCCTACTCCGTCACCGCCTCAGACAACGCCGACCCGTCACCCGTCGTTGACTGTAACCCGCCCTCCGGTTCCGTCTTCCCCCTAGGCGACACCACCGTTGACTGCACCGCCACCGACGCCTCGGGCAACTCGTCCAACGGTTCCTTCACTCTCCATGTCGTGGACACCACGCCACCTACTGTTACCCTAACGCCCGACCGTGGCCCTGACCACAACGGTTGGTATAACCACAGCGTTCATTTCACAGTCTCCAGCGTCGACTTGGTCGGTGTAGCCTCCTGCGACCCCGACTTCGACTACACCGGCCCCGACGGCTCCGCAGCCTCCGTCTCCGCTAGCTGCACTGATACCTCCGGCAACGTTGGTTCTGTCTCCTACGGCTTCATGTACGACGCTACCGCTCCCACCGGCGTCTCCGGCGTCGCCAGCCGCGCTCCCAACCATAATGGCTGGTACAACCACTCCGTAGGCATCTCCTTTACCGGCTCCGACGCCACCTCCGGCATCGATTCCTGCTCCTCCACCACCTACTCCGGGCCCGATGGCAGCCCAGCCTCGGTGCCGGGGTCCTGCACTGATAAAGCGGGCAACACGGCCAACTCCTTCTTTCACATCTTCTACGACGTCACGCCGCCTGTCATCACAATTAGCGGCGTCTCCAACGGCGCCACTTATACCCTCGGCGCCGTGCCCACCGCCTCCTACACCTGCACTGACGCTACTTCCGGCGTCGCAACCTCCTCCGCCTCCACCTCTGGCGGCAATGCCAATGGCGTCGGCGCCTTCACCTATTCCGTCGGCTGCAGCGACAAGGCCGGCAACTCTGCCAGCAAGGCCGTCAGCTACTCAGTGGTCTACGCCTTCAGCGGTTTCCTCCAGCCCATTTCAGCCCCTGTCCAGACCTTCAAGGCTGGTTCCACCATTCCGGTTAAGTTCAAGCTCACCAACGCTGCCGGCATCTCCATCGGCACCGCCGTCGCCTCCGTCTCCGTTAACGGCGGCCCGTCCCTGGGCGCCGCCCGCTACGACGCCTCCGCTGGCCAGTACATCTTTAACCTCAGCACCAAGGGCATCGCCGCCGGCTCCCTTACCATCACCATAACCCTTGACGACGGCACTACCCGCAGTGTCACTGTCACCCTCAAACCCTAACCCGCGCAGTATCATAGACCAAGAAGGGCCGGCGAAAAGCCGGCCCTTCTTATTTGCTAATGATGAGGCTTTCTGTTCGCCCTGTTGAGAATGCCACTCCTGCCACATCCCTTCGTACTAACTCCCGCGCCGCCGATTTCGTCCGCTCGTCCATTGCCAAGGTCTCGAGAAACCGACCTAATGGTAAGTAATGACCTACAACTGCTTTTAGCTTAATATCTCCAGTCCGCCGCATCCTTAGCTTAACGAGCTTAACGCTGCTCTCGAAAAGGGCAGTCCTCTTGGCGGCCGCCCTTGCCGCGACCCTAGCCTTGGCCTGCCAGTCAACCACTCACCTCAACTGGCCCCTGGCTACATCCACGCCCACCAACACCCCCCGGCCCGTCATCACCCGCATCCCCTTCGCCGACACGCCGACGCCCACCCGGTCTCCCATCTTCGCTCCCTCTACTCCTACACCCGCCCACGTCGCCGTTGCCACCCCCACCCCAAAACCCACGCCTACCCCTACCCTGACGCCCACCGCCACTCCTACTCCCACCCGCCCTCCCGCTGCCACCGCCACGCCCACCGGGAGCTTCCGGCCCGCCCAGTGTTCCGCCTCCGTCGATGCCGCGGTTAGGAGCGCCGTCGCCAAATACAACCTGCCGCGATGGTTCTACTACTCCATCATCGACATAGAGTCCGGCTGCAATCCCTCCAACGACGACGGGGCTAAAGGGCTGGCCGGCCTGCGCGACCCCTGGTACAGCGGCGAGCCTTACCCCATGTGGCTCAACTCTCCTGATAACTCTAACCAGCCCTACGCCCTGGCTATGAACTTCCAGCAGCATGGGAACTGGATTCAAATGACCCGCGTCTCGCGCCTGGACTCCTGGCAAAGCCCCGCCCAGAACCTGGACCGCTTCTCCACCGGCTTCGCTGTTCCCGCCTTCCAACTCTTCAAAAAGGTCTACGCCCTCGACGACACCGAGGCCCTTCGCGCCGTCGCTTTCCACTGGAACAAAGGCATGCACGCCATCTACAACCCGGACGCCGACGTCTACGTGGCCCGCTACGACGCCCACGCCCGCCAGTTCAGGCCCGCCGTCGAAGCCCAGGACGGCGCCTGGAACGGCCAGCCATCCCTTCCCTGACCAGCCCCCGAAATGTAAAAAGGAGGCCAGCATGGCCTCCTTTTCAAGCCTGGTGCCAACCTTTTTAGTCTATGGCCGGATTCTGGTCATCAGGCGGCGCGTCCCTTTCGTAACACCCGTCGTCCTTGCCAGGATCACCTGAGTCCGGCCCGTGGTGCGCCGTTTCCAGCCCATAGCCCGCCGGCCCCGCATTCGCCGGCTCGGCTATACCTTCGCACGATACGTTCCCCACAAACCCGGGGTGATTCTGACCGTTCGCCAGTTGTTGCGAGTGGTGGGGGTTCGACACCACATGCACATGCGCCGACACCGGCACGGCAAAAAGCGCCACCATGGCCCCGACGAGGGTAAGGACTAATATTAGTTTTTTCATCTCTGGCTCCTTGTCTCATGATTGTGACTATGCAGGCTCAACCCATAGACCACCAACTCTCACCCCCTTCCCGTAAGCCAGACCGCCAATGTGTTGGGCAAATTGTGAGACCATCCAAAGCTGTAAGCATCGGGTAAATTACCCATTTCGGGCTGCCGTTGGCAGCCAAATCGCCCTTGACTATAATTGGCGACAACGCTTCCAGGTTAGGAGACCCCTGTGTGAGCGAGACAAAACAGACTAAAGGAAGCTATTCGGAGCTCCTCTGCTCCCTTTCCCTGGCCGCCGACCTCAATATGGGCCAGCCCATGGAGCACGGCCTCAAGACTGTCTGGATCGCCACCCAGATCGTCCACGCCCTCGCCCTGCCCCACGACGACCGCGTCGCCGTTTACTACGGCGGCCTCCTTAAAGACGCCGGTTGAACCGCCTGCGCGGCAAGTTTTGCCGCCAAGTTCGGTGGCGACGAGGTCACCGCCCGCCAGAACTTCCACCTGCTAGACCGTGGCAAGATGATCGATATGTCGCGCTGGCTTATGGGGCACATCGCCTCCGACGAGTCCCTCCCCCAGCGAGCGGCCAAGTTCCTCACCTTCTTTGTCACCGGCTCGGAGTTCATGCGAGACCTCTCCGCCAGCGCCTGCGAGACCGGAGCTATGCTAGCTCGAAGGCTGGGCTTTTCTCAGAACATCGAAAATACCGTTCGTTATCTCTGGGAGCAGTGGAACGGCAGGGGCATGGCCTACCATCTCAAAGGCGATCAGACCCCAGTCGCCTCCCGCGTCCTCCACCTCGCCCAGGTGATGGAGGTCGCCCACCGCACCGGCGGCCCGTCCGCTGCCACCACCATCGCCCGCGACCGCCGCACCCGCGACTTCGACCCCGATGTCGTCGACGCCTTTATCCAGGCCAGCCAGCGCCCGGACTTCTGGTCAGCCTTGGAAATGGAATCCGCCCAGGCCGCCGTCCTCGCCCTCGCCCCCGACTCCCCCTACGACGCCGTCACCGACGCCCACCTTGATAACACCTGTGAAGTCCTGGCCGACTTCATCGACATGAAGTCCCCCTTCACCTGGGGCCACTCCAAGGCCGTAGCCGACGCCGCCGTCGGTATCGCCAAACAGCTTCGCCTGCCTGATACCGACATCACCCGCCTGCAACGCGCCGCCCTGGTCCACGACCTGGGCAAGGTCACCGTCCCTTGCAGCGCCATGGAAAAGCAGGACAAGTTCTCCACCGACGAGCGCGAGCGTATCCGCCTCCACGCCTACTACACCGAGCGCATCCTCTCCAACGTCGCGCCCTTGCGAGACCTCGGCGCCGACGCCGCTGCTCACCACGAGTGGGTGGACGGCCGAGGCTTCCATCGCCAGCTCCGCGCCGCGCAGACCACCCTCCACCAGCGCATCCTCGCCACCGCCGACGCCTTCGCCATCTCCACCCATAATCACGGCAATCCCGTAGACCCCGAAGCCGCCCTCCGCCAGATGAAAGCCTCCGTCGCCACCCAGCTCGACCCCCTCTGCTATGAAGGCCTCGCCGGCCACCTCCAAGGCGCGCCCGCGCCTGCCAGGCCTGTGTTTCGAGACCAGCGCTTGGGTAGCCTCTCTGACCGCGAAATCGAAGTCCTCCGCGCCCTGGCTCAGGGCATGCGCAACCGCCAGATTGCAGACTCCCTGGTCATCAGCCCCAAGACCGTAGAGCGACACCTGGAAAACATCTACGGCAAGCTAGACATCACCTCCCGCACCTCCGCCGTCATCTTCGCCCTACAGAATGGGATTGTGGGGTAGGACGCCTACCACACAATCCTCTGGTGTTCGCTGCTGGCCGCTCCCCCTCTAAAATAAAGCGTCACGTTTAAACTAGCCTCCTCTCCCTCCTCCAGCGGCAAGCTCGGCAACCGCGCCTCCGTCGCGTCCCACTTGAAAATGTTGCTTATCACCGGCCTGTCGCGGGGGAACACCAGCACCTTGTACCACATCGTGTCGTCCACCTTCGCCGGCGCCGTCCACGACACTACCAAGTCCTTCCCCTCCCGACGCCACTTCACATCCTTCGGAAAGTCCACCGTCTTCGGCTCGTACTGTACCTCCTGCCGCAGCGCCACCCTCTCGCCGATGTAATAAGCGAAAGTGTACTTTCCAGCCACGGGCAAGCCCCCGTCCTTCGGGCCGTAAAGTACCCACCGACGTGTAACCTCTCCCGAATACGAGTTGACGTTGAAATCCTTCGCCAGCTCAAACTCCCTCCCCTCTGGCGACCTTACCACCACCCTAGTCACCTCCCAAAGCAAACACTCCTCCAGCTTGCTGTACTCGCCGAAACAGTTGGCCTTGAACTCATAACTTGTCCTATCAAAATCATTTAACGACCACACCTCCGGAAAAACCTCCTTCTTAGGCTGGGGTGTGGGTGTAGCCGTAGGCGTCGGCGTGCGGGTGGCTGTGGGCGACGGCCTTGGTGTGAAAGTTGGTGTCAGCGTATGCGTCGGCGACGATGTAGGACGCGAGGTGTTGGCTGGTGTGGACGGCGAGGTGTATGTAGCCATAGCTGTCGGCGATGGCGTCGCCGCCGGTATCAGCGAGGCTGTCGGTGTCTGCAACGGTACCCGCGTTGAGCCATCAGCGCGCGCGGCGGCTAGTCCCAACACTACCAATGTTCCCAGGATGCGACGTGCAGTCCAACCTATCATTTTCAATGTAGGGGCGAGGTCACCTCGCCCTCCTCTAAATCGCCCCCTGCTGACGCAGCACCACCAACTCCTCCCTCCCATACCCCAACTCCCCAAAAACCTCCCCGTTATGCTCCCCCAGCAGCGGCGCCGGCCGGCGCAGGCTGTACGGCGACTCCGGCATCCGATAGATCTCCCCTGGAATCCTCAGCTTCCCCATCACAGGGTGCTCAATCTCGGCAAAATACCCCCGCTCCTTCAAATGCTCGCTCTTGTACAAGTCCTCGCTGGTCTGCACCACCGCCGCCACCCAGCTTGACCCCGCCACCTTGTTGAAATAGTCGTACTTCTTCCAGTTCTTCAGCACTCGAAGCACCTGGTCGTCCACGTGCTGCGGTATCTTCCCCTGGAACTCTGGCGACTGGAAACTCGGGTCCGCCTCCTCGTCGCTCTCCATAAGCTTCAGCCACTCCGACAGCGGCGCGCGCGTCGCCGACCCCCGCTGGAACGTCGCCCCCACGTACCCGTCCTTCACCGGCGGTATCCCCTCCATGTGCGGCCCGCCCTTGGGGCTTCCCAGCTCGTTCTTCGGCGCGCGACGCTCGATAACCCCCGCGTACGCGTACCTCGACGTCGCCCCGCCATGGTGCGCCGCCGCCACCTCTCGCAGCGACACGTCGACGTGCTGCCCGCCCTCCCACCTCCTCGCCCACAGCGCCCCCAATGTTGTGTACGCCGCCGTTATCCCGCCGATGTACAGGCTCTGCGGGTGCCCGTGGGCCAGCGGCTCCCTGGAATACGCCCCGCTGGTGTACATAATCCCGCCCATAGCCTCGTACACCAGGTGGCTCCCCTTGTACTGGCTGTACGGCCCCTTCTGCCCAAACGGCGTCACCGACGTCATCACCAGGTTAGGGTTGATCGCCTCCAACTCCTCGAACCCCAGGCCCAGCCCTTCCAGATACCCCGGCCGAAAGTCCTCAATCACAGCGTCGGCCTTCTTCACCATCTCCCTAAATAACCGACGCCCCGCTGACGACTCTAAATTCAGCGTGACGCCTCTTTTATTACAGTTGAGGTAGAAAAACAGCAGGCTTTTCTCCGGGTGCGGGTCGTCCTCATAAAACGGCCCCATCCTCCTAGACACATCACCCACTCCCGGCGCCTCGACTTTAACCACGTCCGCCCCATAATCCCCCATCAGCTTTGCCGCAAACGGCCCCGCAATATGCCCGCTCAAGTCCAGCACCGTTAACGCTTTCAACGCTCCCTCTGCCATGCTAAGAATCGCTCCTCCTTTGGTCTTTCCTGGTCTTCCGTGTAAAGGCCAGCGGGTAATCTACTCCATTTAACGCATTAGCAATCGCCTCAATCACCGTCTCTATATCATCTACCACTTGGTTATTCCAAAACCGCAGCACCCTGAACCCTTGGCTTTCCAACCATTCAGTCCTCTTTTGGTCAGCGATGACATTGTCAGCGTGTTGACTACCATCAACCTCTACAATCAATTTCTTCGAGAAGCATACAAAATCGCATACGTAGCTACCGATGGACTCTTGGCGCCGGAACTTGAAACCCACCAGACGAAGTTCACGTAAAGCTGCCCACAATTTGCTCTCAGCATCTGTGGGTCGCTTTCTTAATACTTGCGCCCTTGAGCTACTCATCTACTTCCCTTGCACTTTATTCGCTGCCAGAGGAGTTAAGGCCGCGATACCCAAAATACAGACCACTCTTGCCCTGCCTTCTTCTTTCCTCTCCCTTGATGGGAGAGGACTAAGGTGAGGGTGAAACCCTAGCACCACGTTCCGTCCGCCAGGCTAAACCACACCTCCCGTGGCCTCCCCTCAGGCCTCTTCCCCCTCCCCCTCACTCCAGTCCCAGCCTCCCCTTAAAATCCCCATCGTACCCCGCCAGCGACCCCTCCTCCACACTCTTCTCGTACTGCCTCCTCAACTCCTCCTGGCTTCGATTCGCCTTCGGCTTCGGCGGCGGCTCCGGCTCCCTCCCAATCGCCCCCAGCTCATACAACTTCGTCACCTCCGCCTCACTCATCCCCAAGATCTCTCCCAACACATACTCGTTATCCTGCCCCAGGTCCGGCGCTGGCCTCCGTATATACGTCCTCGACTTCGACATCTTCCACGGCTGCCCGCCGTAATGCCGAGGCCCAATGTTCAAATGCTTGGCGTGCTCCACCACCTCAAAGAACCCCCGCTCCCTCATCTGCGGGTCCAGCATCGTGTCCCGCGCGTTCTGCGCCACTCCCGCAGGCACCCCCGCCTCCTGCAGCAACGACATCAATCCCTCAGCGCTGTGCTTCCTCGTCCACGCCGATATGTTCTTATCCAGCGCCTCGCGATTCTTCCATCGACTCAACCCGTCGCCAAACCTCTCCTCCCCCGCCCACACCGGTGACCCCATCGCCGCCACCAGCGCCTCCCACTGCGCGTCGTCCTCCGCCGTAATCACAACCCACCTGTCGTCCCCCTTGCACGGGTACGCCCCGTGGGGCGCCAGGTAAGGGTGCGTGTTACCCATCATCCGCCCGTTCCGACCGTTCACCTCCCAGTCCAGAATCGCATCCCCCAGCGTCGACACCGCCATCTGGTACATCGCGTGGTCCATGTACTGCCCCTTCCCCGTCCGCTCCCTGTTGTGCAGCGCCGACAGCAGCGCAAACACCACCGTCCACCCATTCGGCGGGTCGAACCACGCCGACCCCACTCTTCGAGGGCTTTCGTCCGGGTAGCCCGTGAACTGGCTCACCCCCGCCGTCAGCTCAAACATCCGCCCGATGCCCTGGTAGTCCCGCCACGGCCCCGTCTGCCCAAACCCCGAAAACGAGAAATAAATGAGGCTGGGATTTATCTTCCGAAGCTCTTCGTACCCCAGCCCTAGCCTCTCCATCACCCCCGGCCGGTTGTTCTCGGCCACAATGTCGCTGACCGCCACCAGCCGCTTGAACGTGTCGATGGCCTCTGCCGACTTCAGGTTCAGCGTTATCCCCAGCTTGCTTCGATTCAGCCGCTGGAACCCCCCGTCCCGGTTCCACCACTTCTCCCCCGGCGCCCCGTCCGGGAACGGCCCCAGCCCCTCCGTCCGCAATCGGGTGTGGGCCTCCACCTTGATAACCTCGGCCCCCATGTCGCCCATGCAATACATAGCCGTCGGCATGGCGTTCACCGTCGTGCAATCAATAACCCGAATCCCTGCCAGCGGCCCTCCATTCTTGCCAGCCATATCAGCCTCCCGCGACTTGTCATTCTGAGCGAAGTCGGTACTCCGACCTAGCCGAAGAATCTGTTCTGTCTGCTACCTCGCCTTCTCTATTCAAGACCGCATCTTGCCACCTTCCCTACTTTCTCCCCCTTGATGGGGGAGAATAGAAGAGAGGGTGAAACACTGGCACTACGCTCCGTCCGTCAGGCTAGACTACTCTCCTCTAGTTTCCCCTTGGGGGTTGGTAAGGGGATTCTCCCGTTCCCTAACCAAACGGGTCGTACGGCAAATAGCCCTCCACCAGCTTGCTGTGGGCGTGCTTGTCGCAGTCCCGCATCTCACCCCTCACCGTCCGGCCACGCTTCTCCAGGAACGCGTTCGTCGAATCGTCGCTGTCCCCCGAGTGCATGTTCGCCAGATGGTGGTACATGAATTGCAAATGCCATGCCTGGTCAACGCTCAGGTCCTGCGATCGGATCAAGAACTCCTTCAAAAACCGCACCGACACCGGCGGCAGCGACGCTATTCTCTCCGCTATCTGCTCGCAGCGTGTCATCAGTTGCCCGTGAGGCACCGCCTCGTTGATAAGGCCGATGCGCACCGCCTCCTGCGCGTCGATGGGCTCGTCCATCAGCAGGAACTTCATCGCGTGAACGTAGTTAAGCTGCTTCATGATCCGTGTGGGCAGAGGCCCGCTCCCAATGCCGCCTCGATTCGACAGCAGCGCGTAGTAGAACCGTCCGTGTTCCGCGCAGGCCACGCGTATGTCCGTCGTCGTTAGCAGCGTGTACAGCCCCGCGCCGGCGGCAATGCCGTTGACCGCCGCGATAACCGGCTTGTATATCTTCGGAAAGTCGTGCCCGCTGTCCGGGTCTATGGAAGGCTTCCTCCCGTTCACCGACCCTGGCGGCGGCCAAACCACCTGGTCGCCCCGCTGGTGGCGCACGTCGGCCACCGTCTGCCCCTGCGGCGGCGGCTGGATGTGGTGCCCCCCCGAAAAGTGTCGCTCCCCCACCGAGGTTAATATCATCACCCGCATGTCCCGGTCCATCCAGAAGTCCTTATAGGCCTCACCCATCTCCTGTATGACCTGGTTGGACATAATATTAGCCTTCTCAGGGTAGTTGATAGTTAAATAGGCAATGTGCCCCTTCTTCTCATAAATCGTCTTCTTGGCAGTATTCTGCTGCGTTGTTGTCATGGAGTCCTCCTATCCGCTCTCCGGCGGCCCGGCGATTTAGCGCCAAGTATAGGCGCAACAAAATCCCAGGGCAAACGCTCGGACTACCGCCGCCAGTCCAGCCCCTCCGTCGCCGCCATAAACCCCTCCACCACGCCCCCGCTCGACGCCACCACGCTCTCGCTGTCTGGCGTCGCGGGCTTGCCGTAGCGGTCCAGGGCCACACCGCCCGCCTCCCGCACCAGCAGCAGCCCGCCGGCCACGTCCCATGGCGCCAGCCGGTGGTGAAAATATACGTCCATCCGGCCGCAGGCCGCGTACGCCATCCCCAGCGCCGCCGACCCCATCAGCCGCAGGCTCTGAAACCCCGGCCACAGGTGCCGCACCAGCTCCAGACCCTGCCGCGCACGCTCGTCCGAATACCCCATGTCAAACCCGACGACACAGTCTTCTAAGGACTTCTTGGCCGTGACTCGTAGCCGCCGCCCATTGAGAAAAGCCCCTCCGCCCTTCACCGATTGAAATAACTCCTCCTTCAGCGGGTCGTAGGTGGCCGCCGCCAGCACATCATCGCCCCTCGCCAAAGCCACGGCAGTGCAGAAGTGAGGAATGCCCACCACGTAGTTTCGAGTGCCGTCCAGGGGGTCCACTATCCATCGATACGGCGTCGATGAGTCCACCCTCGGCGACTCCTCCGCCTGGATTCCAAACTCCGGGTACTCCCGCCGCAGTATCGACAGCGCCGCCTTCTCCGCCGCCTTGTCCACGTCCGTCACCGGGTTGCCCCGCCCCTTGAACGACACCTCTAGTACATCTCTCACCCTGGCCCGCGTAATCGACCCCGCCGCCTTGGCCGCATCGATGGCTATTTCCAGTGCCGAACGCCCGCTCTTAGATGGAGGCACACCGAAGTCCATGAATCCGTTCATTCCTAAATGCCTTGTGCTAGTCGAGGGATAAAGGGGTTTACAGACATGACCGTCACCAAGGAAATTCCTTCTCCCTTGATGGGAGAAGGCGCAGGTTGAGGGTGAAACCCTAGCACCACGGCAAGGGGATCAGATCCACTTATCACTGTTGTTTAATCCCATAAACGTGTTGTGACTATTGACACAATTCATCCCTAGGCCAGCCCCATCTTCGTCTTCACTTCCTCAATGGTCGCCTGGGCCAGCTTCCTCGCCTTCTTCCCACCTTCCACTAGGATCTCATCCACCAGCCCTGGCTTCGCCATGTACTCCTGCCGTCGCTCCCTCAACGGCGCCAGGTACCGATTGATGCTCTCCGCCAGCTCCTTCTTGCAGTCGACGCATCCTCGCGCCGCCGTGCTGCACTCTCGATAGATGGTCTCCAGGTTCATCGCCGTGAAGATCTTGTGCAGCGCATACACGTTGCATACCTCAGGGCGTCCCGGGATGCTGCGATGCGTCCTCTGCGGGTCCGTCACCGCCGTCATAATCCGCTTTCGAGTCTCCTCCGGCGTCGCCGACAGCTCGATGTGGTTGTTCAGGCTTTTGCTCATCTTTGCCTGCCCGTCCAACCCCACAATCACCGGCGATTCCGTGAGCTTGGCCTGCGGCTCCGGGAACGTCTCGCCGAACATATTGTTGAACCGGCGCACTATCTCCCGTGCCAGCTCCAGGTGCGGTATCTGGTCCTTGCCTACAGGCACTGTGTCGCCTTTGTACAGCACAATGTCGGCGGTCTGTAGCACCGGATAGCCCACCAGCCCGTAGTTGACCGTCTCGTCGGTCTCATGCATCTGCTGCACCTTCTCTTTGAAGGTGGGCACCCGCAGCAGCCACCCGAGGGGCGTCACCATGCTCAACAGCGTGTGCAGCGTCATAACCTCCGGCACGTGCGACTGTACGAAAATAATGCTGCGATTCGGGTCGACGCCCGCCGCCAGCCAGTCCAGCACCATCTCGCGAATGTTGCCCTTTATCTCCCTGGCTTCCTGCGCCGACTCCAGGGTGGTCAAGGCATGTATATCCACGGCGCTGTATATGCACTCGTACTCGTCCTGAAGGTCCACCCAGTTCTTAAGCGCCCCCAGGTAGTTCCCCAGGTGCAGCCGCCCCGTGGGCCGCATGCCGGAAAAAATCCGGCCCTTCTTCTTGCTCATTGTCATTTAACGCCTCTCCTCTGCAATCCAACAGCCCACCAGTATAGGCTATTTCTTGGTTCCCCTCTTCTTCCCCTTTGTGCCTTTGGTTTCCGCCTTGTACTCCGCTTTGCTCTCCCTAGCCATCTTAATCTCTGTGGCTGTCATGTAAGAGCGCAGTACCGCGTTGATGCGAGTCTGGTACCGCGGCCCCTGGCTTTTGAACCACAGCAGCACGTCCGGGTCCAGCCGAAGCTGAACCGGCGTCTTTTTCCCTGGTATCCAGAGCACGGCATCCCTCCAGAACTCCTCGTCCGTAGGCTGCGCGTCCGGGTCCGACAAGGCGTTAGCCTCAATCTCCTCGTCAGTCATTGCATCAATACGGGCCCAGTCGGTATCGCCTTTGGGTACCTGTCCAGCTTTATATCTGACTATACGCTCTTCGTTCATCGCGGCTTGCCCTCCTTGCAGAAATAATTCGATAGACGCTCCCACGAATGGTGTACACCACAAACAACGCTCTGCCATTCGCTGTCCCTATAATGGAAAACCTCTCTTCTCCATAACCGTGTTTGGTCTCTCTCTGGATTAAGCCTGGGTGCTCAAAGACCCCAATGGCTTCTCTAAAGTCCAGGCCATGCTTTATCTTGTTCGCCTGGTTCTTGTTCTCGTCCCACTCAAATTCCATGGGACGCGCTTAGTATATACATTTGTATATACATTGTCAAGGGGCCCACTCCTGCCGCCCCTACATCCGCTCCGGCGCCCTCATCCCCATCAGCCCCAGTGTCCTACCCAGCGCCACCTTGCACGCCTCCACCAGCTTCAGCCTCGCCAGGCTTATCGGCGTGTCCTTGGGGTCGCTGCTCAGCACGCGGCAGTTCTCGTAGAACCAGTGGAAAGCGGTGGCCAGTTCCAGCGCGTAGTGAGGCAGGTGGTGCGGCTCCAGCTTGCTCGCCGCCCGCTCCACCAGCTCCGGCAGTTCCAGCATCTTGCGAATCAGCGCCAGCTCGTTCGTGTCCTTCAGCAGCGACACGTCCCCCGCCGACCACTCCAGCCCCCGCTCCTTAGCGCTCCGCAGTATCCCCGCGATTCGTGCGTGGGCGTACTGCACGTAGTACACCGGGTTCTCTGACGACTCTTTTTTAGCCAGTTCCAGGTCAAAGTCCATCTGCGTATTCGGCGCCCTCGCCAGGAAGAAATAGCGGCACGCGTCCGGCCCCACCTCTTCCACCAGCTCCCGCAGCGTCACAAACTCCCCTGCCCTTTTCGACGCCTTCACCACCTGGTCCCCCCGCTTCAGCGTCACCATCTGCGCGATGATGACTTCCAGCCTCGAAGGCTCCACTCCCAGCGCCCCCACCGCCGCCTTTAAGCGGCTCACGTGGCCCTGGTGGTCGGCCCCCCAGATGTTTATGACCCGGTCGAAGTCCCGTTTGATGAATTTGTTGTGATGATAGGCGATGTCCGACGCGAAATAGGTCGGCGCGCCGCTGGACCGCACCACCACGTTGTCCTTATCCTCCCCTAACGCCGACGACGCGAACCACAGCGCCCCCTCCCGCTGCGCCAGGTGCCCCTTCTCTTTCAGCAGGCCGATGGCCTCGTCGTACTCTTTGGTGTCGTATAGAGTATGCTCGCTGAACCAATGGTGAAATTCCACTCCCAGCTTCAGCAGGTCCTCCCGTATGTGTGCCACCATCTTCTCCCGCGCGATGTCCCCCATCTCCTTCAGCGCCTGCCCCCGCTCCATCGGCGCGAACCTCTCCCCCTCCTCCGATAGTATCTCCCTCGCCAGCTCGCTAATGTACTCGCCCTGGTAGCCCCCCGCCGGCAGCTCCGCCTCCCGCCCTAGCGCCTGCAAATACCTCGCCAGCACCGACCCATAAAAAAGCTCCATCTGGGTGCCGGCGTCGTTGACGTAATACTCGCGCGTGACCCGGTGCCCCGCCGCCCCCAGCACCGACGCCAGGGCGCTCCCCAGCACCGCCCCCCGAGTGTGCCCCACGTGCACCGGCCCCGTAGGGTTCACGCTGACAAATTCAATCATTACCTTCTGCGGCTTGGCCGCCTTCATCGCGCCGTATTTCTGCCCCGCCTTCCGAATCGCCTCCACCTGCTCCTGCAGCCACGACTCCTTCAGTGTGAAGTTGATAAACCCGGGCGGCGCCGCCGTCGCCTTCTCGATAATCTCGTCCGCTGTTATAACCCTCGCCAGCGTCTTCGCGATTTCCAGCGGCGCGATTCGGGTGGCCCTCGCCAGCCGCATGGGCACGTTGGTGGCAAAGTCCCCGTGTTCCGGCTTGGCCGGCCGCTCCACCGTCACCTCAGGTATAGTCTCCAACGGCAGCAACCCCTGCCCCTTGGCCTGCTCCAGGGCTTTCTCAATCTTCTCAGCGATGATGTCCTTAGCTAATGAAGGCATGGCAAACACACATGATGGAATTTGGATTAAAAGAGTATGTTACCACGCATCAAAAACCGATAGCCACAGCCAGGGCGAAACAACGAAGAAAGACCGCTAAAGCCAGCCGAGACAGTTAGTCGCCTAAACCTTTGCCTCCACCCTCTCCCCTTCCCCCACCGGCATCGACACATAAAACGTCGACCCCTGCCCCAAAGCGCTCTTCACCCACACCTCCCCGCCCATCGCCTCCACCAGGCTCTTCACTATATACAGCCCCAGCCCCGTGCCTACCACGTCCTCCGTCTCCGGCCTGCGTATCCGATGGAACGTGGTGAACAGTTGCTTTTGGTCCTCCTCGCTTATGCCCATACCCTGGTCCCGCACCCACATCACCACCCGCTTGCCTTCCGTGTCATGCACCGCCCCGGCCACAATCGTCGTTCCCTTCGGGCTGTACTTGACCGCGTTGCTCAGCAGATTAATCAGCACCTGCTTCAAATGGTCGTAGTCGGAATGCGTTGAGGGCAGCGCGCTCGGCATCTCCATCAGAAAGCTATGCCCGCTGTTGGAAACCCCGGACGCCAGCGCCGCCTCCTCTGCCACTTTCTTGACCTGCACCGGCCCCATCTCCAGTTGCAGCATTCCAGACTCCAATCGGGACACATCCAGCAGCTCGTTTATGATGCTCACCAGCCGTTTGCTTTCGCTCTTTATCCACTGCACCCACTTCTTCCTGTCCTGCTCCGACGGGTTGGAGGTCTCCAGCAGGTCGGCGAAGCCGAATATGCTAGATATCGGCGTTCTCAATTCGTGCGACGCCATGCTCAGGAAGTTGGTCTTCAGCTTGTCCAACTCCTCCATCTCCCGCGCCGTGCTGACCGCCTGTCGACGCTTCCTATCCGCCTCCAGCAGTCCCACCATCAAGACGCCCATCAGCAGCATGACCGATAGCTGAAGCGCGGAATCCCGCATCTCCCCCGGCGCAGCCCGGTACCCAATGATGTCCGCCTGAAACAAGAACGGGATGGATGTGACGGCGGATATGCCCACCGCTATCAGACCTCCCTTGACCCCAAACACTACCCCCGCATAAACAATGATTAGCAGGAACTCCATCTCATGCAGTATATGGAGTCTGAAGTAAGGAAGGCCGCTGACCAGGGAGCGTGTGGTGTCCAGGTACGTCGCGTAGTGGGTCGCCAGATGCAGCAGCAGCGCGAAAGTGATGATGGCGAGATGCACAGGCCTGTACCGCGGGCCGACCATGAAGGTTCCGAATCGGCGCATCCCTCCCATCACTCCCCCGCCCTGCGCCCTTTCGGCTTCAGCCGTCCCGGAAACTACGGCGGCGTCTGGGAGACGGACTTCTCTTTGCGCGCTCATATAGCTTTAACCGCCAGGGTATTACCACAGGTATCTCACGAATATCTCACGGCCCGGCCCTGATTTTAGAGGTTTTTAATAGTCCGGCGGTCGTGGGACGTACCTGTTTACCCCACCTCTCCTGTCACCTCCCCTTGGAACCGACCCGCTACCTCCTTCTTCAGCGCCCTATGCTCTTTCTTCGACAGCCCCGGGTCCTTCTCCAGCAGCCTCGACGCCTCCTCCCGCGCCGTCGTCAGCAGCCGCTGGTCGCTCAGTCGCGTCATCCTCAAATTCGGCAGCCCGCTCTGCCGTGTCCCGAAAATATCCCCCGGCCCTCGAAGCTGCAAGTCCACCTCCGCCAGCCGGAACCCGTCGTGGATCTGCTCAATGGCCGAAAGCCGCTCCCTCGCCCCGTCCGACGGCGCGTCCGATAGCAGCAGGCAGTAGCTCCGATGCTCGCCGCGGCCTACCCGGCCCCTGAATTGGTGCAGCTGCGCCAGCCCAAACCTGTCCGCCGCCTCCACCATCATCACCGTGGCGTTAGGCACGTCGATGCCTACCTCCACCACCGGCGTGGATACCAGTATGTCCAATTCCCGCCCATAGAACTGCCCCATGACCCGCTCCTTCTCTTTCGACGGCATCCGCCCGTGCAGCAGTCCCAGCCGCAGGTCCGGGAACACCTCTGTGCTAAGCCGTTTGTACTCCGCCGTCGCCGCCTTGGCCTCCACCGCCTCCGACTCTTCGATGAGCGGGCATATCACGAAGGCCTGCCGGCCCGCCTGCGCCTGCTCCCGCACAAAGCTATATGCCGCCGCCCGCTTGTCCGGCGAAACCCATCGAGTCCCTATCCTCTGCCGACCCGGCGGCAGCTCATCTATCGTCGATATGTCCAGGTCGCCGTACAGCGTCAGCGCCAGCGTCCGTGGTATCGGCGTCGCCGACATCACCAGCAGGTGGGGCGTCGTTTCGCCTTTGCCACGCAGCGCCGCCCTCTGCATAACCCCGAACCGGTGCTGTTCGTCCACCACCGCCAGCGCCAGGTTGGGCATCGACATCTCTTCCTGTATCAGCGCGTGGGTGCCGATGATAATGTCCAGCTTCCCCTCCGCCGCCCGCTCTTTTATCTCCCGTTTTATCGACTTCTTGGTGCTGCCCGTCACCAGCGCTACCGATAGGGGCTGCGAGTGTGGTTCCAGGTACGCGGTGATCAGGTTCTCCTCCTGCGTCGGCCTCGCCATGTTTCGCATGAGCTTTGACACGGTCTGGAAATGCTGCTCCGCCAGTATCTCCGTCGGCGCCATGATGGACCCCTGGTACCCGCACGCCACCGACGCCAGCAGCGCCGTCAGCGCCACCACCGTCTTCCCGCTCCCCACCTCGCCCTGCAGCAGTCGGCTCATCGACGGCGTGCCCCGCGCCATGTCCCCCAACGCCTCCTCCAGGCACCGCTTCTGCGCGTTGGTCAGGCTGAAGGGCAGATGGCTGATAAAGCTGGCGATGACCTTCCCGTCGGGTCTAATGGGTATACCCTTGGTCCCCTTCTGCCAGTTCTGACGCCTAAGCTGCACCGCCAGTTGCAGCAGGAACAGCTCGTCGAAGGCCAGCCGCCTCCTCGCCTCTTCATACGATTCCATATCGTCCGGGAAGTGCGCCTGCGTCACCGCCGTCGGCAAGTCCCGCAGCCCCTGCCGCTCTCGCACGTCCGGCGGCAGGAAGTCCTGCAAGGCCGGCGACCACCTCTCCACCGCCTGCCACACCAGCCGCCGCATCTGCCTCGCAGACAGCCCCTCCGTCAGCGGGTACACCGGCACCAGTCGGCCCGCGTGTATCATCTCAATTCCATCACGCACCAGTTCATAGTCCGGCGACTTTAACACTCGTTCCCCGCCAAAAATATCCAGCCTCCCGCTTAGGCCTATCTGCTCTCCACTCCTTAGCGTCCTGGCTATGTAGGGCTGCCCGTACCACGTCACCCTCAGATTCCCCGTCTCGTCGCCGACTGTCGCCTCGGTAGCCTGAAGCCGCCCCTGTTGCCCCAATCGAATCGCCCGCGCTTCCCATACTGTGGCTTTTATCGTAGCTTCCTGCCCTGGCGTCATCTCCGCGATTTTTATCGTGTTCGAATAGTCTTTATGACGACGCGGAAATAAATAAAGCAAGTCCTTAATCGTCGACACGCCCAACCGTTCCAGCCTCGCCGCCGTCCTCGCCTCCACCCTTGACAGCTTCGTCACCGGCGACTCCACCGGCAACGTCGTCCCCCCGCCTGCCGGCCTTCGCCCAGGTCGCTTCGGTGATTTTCCAGGCCTCTTGGCCCTTTGTAGGGGCGAGGTCTCCTCGCCCTTCCCCAGGGCCTGCCCTGAGCCTGGTCGAAGGGTCATTCCAGCGGAAGCTGGAATCCAGTCCTCTCCCATTTCCGGAGTAGGGGTTGGCCTCGCTAATTTGCCTACACCCCTCTCTGACTGCCCCTTTGGTCCTCTCCCCCCTTGAGGGGGAGAGTTAGAGAGGGGGGTCGGGGATGCGGTGGGGGCCTCCCCCATCATCCCCAACCACAGCCCCACCCACTCCCTCCTCCGCCCCACCTCCATCCCCCCGTACCCCTCCGACAGCAGCGCCCTTGGGTCGACGGGATGGGGACCGAGCGTAGCGAGTCCTGAGCGGAGTCCGTACCCGGACGCAGTCGAAGGATCTAAACCTTCCACTAATTCCTCACGATTCCGCTCCAAAAACCGGTCCAACCCCCCCGCCACCGCCTTATTGTCAAAGCCTCGCTTCTCCTCCAACTGGAGGATCTTCTTGAACGTCTCCACCGCCGGCGGCCCTTGCCTTGTGGCCATGCCTAAAGTTTAGCACGACAGGCTGCCCCTCCCTCACCACCTCTACAGCCCTCTTTCATCGTCTCTTCCACACCAGTCCTTGCTCTGCATCCATGCTTGTAATCTAGCATCTACCCATTCAAGCCTTTAAAATTCCAGACTGCTCTTAGCTAATTCACCAGCCGACTAGGAAGGAAAGTGCCATGGGTCAGAGCGTAGCTGCCAGTAACTTCTGTGTGTTGGACATCGAGACCTGCCGCGGCGACTTTGACAACTACAACCCGGCGGACTTCATGCTCCTGGTGACAGGCACCATGGACCAGGTGAGGTACGTCCCCTACGAATGCAATAAGCAAGACCTCGGCAACCTGGCCGACTTCCTTAACTCGTACTCAGGCACCATCGTCACCTTCAATGGCACACGCTTCGACTTCGCCGTTCTGGACGTCTATTTCAAAAAGTTCCTCGGCTCCGCGCCCAAGATGAAGAAGCACTACGATATCATGGCCAAGTTCCAATACCTCGCCGGCTTCCGCGTGAAGCTAGATACGCTATGTAGCGAGACCCTAGGCATATCTAAAATCCCCTGGGACCATACTCAAAACGAAGGAGTCTTTGCTAAACAGAAGCACCGACTCCTGGAATACAACGAGCAAGACCTAACGATTACATCCAGGCTCTACCAGCGCATCCTGGCCGGCCAGCCCCTAATCGTAGATAACAAACGCTACTTCCTGCCCAAGCCCCTGCCCTAACGGTGCCTAATTGGCTCGAATTAAGGTTTGCTGTGAATAGTTAGGCTGACCGCCACCAAGAAAATTCCTTCTCTCTAATGATGGCGGCTGCTAGTTAATTTGGTTCATGCCAAATGACACCTATCACAGCCAGCTTTTCTTTTTACCTTCTCCCCCTTGATGGGGGAGAACAGACGCCGTCCTGAGCCTGGTCGAAGGAAGAGAGGGTGAAACCCTGGAACCCACGATGCTTTATCAATGCCACCTACCACTAGAGATTTATCTCCTCTCACTCCCCTACCCTCCCCTCCCCACCCCCCCCCC
>Ga0194132_10001062_pt1 | contig 55765 bp, 47 predicted proteins | sample TA2KigOf80mmetaG_FD_148612 | JGI IMG/M metagenome (GOLD analysis project Ga0194132, IMG submission 148612) | Freshwater microbial communities from Lake Tanganyika, Tanzania - TA2015054 Kigoma Offshore 80m | ecosystem: Environmental > Aquatic > Freshwater > Lake | place: Tanzania: Lake... | reverse complement strand
TCTGGCAAGGCGTCGTTAGGCATGCGCCAAACGTTACCAGCGTAGTCCGGTAAGGACAAGTCATTAGGTTAATGCTTATGGCCCGGTGTCCTCACCGGGCGTCCCGTGCATGAAATAGGCAGGCTAGGTATCTCCGGAGGGGTGCGTTGACATCCCACGGACCGCGCCTAAATTCCGCGCCATGTCATTACCCGCGTCTCCGAACGACATCGTGCTGCGGGGCGTCCGCCACAACAATCTCAAAGGGTTCGACCTCCGCCTCCCCGCCGGCAAACTGATTGTCCTCACGGGATTGAGTGGGTCGGGCAAGAGTTCCCTCGCTTTTGACACTCTTTACGCCGAGGGCCAACGACGCTACGTCGAGACGTTTTCGCCCTACGCCCGCCAGTTCTTCGAGCGCATGGACAAGCCGCGCGTGGATTCCATCGAGGGCATCCCGCCCGCCATCGCCATCGAACAGCGCAACGCGGTCCGCACCACGCGTTCCACGGTGGGCACCATGACCGAAGTGTGCGATTACATGAAGGCGCTCTGGCCGCATGTCTCCACTCCCTTTTGCCCGAGCTGCCGGCGCGCCGTTCGCCAGGACTACCCCAACACGATTTGGCAGGAAATCTCGCCACTCTGGCCCGGAGCGGAAGTGTTGATTCTCTTCGAAGTGCCTTTGGCCAGAGGAATCGAGTTGCGTGAGTGCCTCGGCTGGGTGCGAAAACAAGGTTACCAGCGGCTCTGGTTCAACGGGCACGTCCAGAGGCTGGAAGACCTGGACACGGACGCGGCGGACAGCGCTTCGATGGGGTCCTTGATGCTGGTTCAGGACCGGTTGCGCTTGGTCGAATCCAGCCGGGCGCGCCTGGTCGAAGCCTGCGAACAAGCCTTCCATTTCGGGCGGGGCAAACTTCGTCTGTTGCGACTCGACCCGAGCGGATCAAACGAGGAAAGGAAGTTCAGCCGCGCGCTCGAATGTTCAGGTTGCGGTCGTTCCATCGCCGAGCCGAGCCCATCGCTCTTCAGTTTTAATCATCCGCGCGGGGCATGCCCGCAATGCAAGGGCTTTGGCAGGGTCATCGCGATCGATTATCGCCGCGCCCTGCCGGACCATGGACGAACTCTGCGCCAGGGGGTGGTGAAACCCTGGCTCGGAGGGCACGGACTCGAGTCGCAACGCGATTTGCTCAAGTTTTGCAAGCGGCGCGGCGTCCCGATGGATGTGCCGTTTCGGGAGCTTTCCGCCGAAAATCAGCGTTGGGTGGTAGAAGGCGACCCGGGCTACGGTTCCGACCCGGAGCATGAATGGCCTCACGCCTGGTACGGGGTGAAGGGATATTTTCGCTGGCTCGAGTCCAAATCCTACCGGATGCATTACCGGGTTTTCCTCGCCCGTTATCGCGCCTACGATCCTTGTCCAGCGTGTCAAGGAAATCGATTTCAGCCGGACGCATTGCTCTACCGGATGGAAGGAACGCCGGGCGGGGGAGGCGAAGGCGGAATCACTCTGGCCGATTACTACCGGCTTACGGTGTCCCGGGCGCTGGGACTGGTCCGCCAGTTCACGCTGCCATCGCATTTGGGGCGGGTCGCGGGGGAGAGTTTGCGCACCGTGTGGCGGGAGGTGGAGGCGAGGCTCGCGTTCCTTGAGGAAGTCGGGCTGGGGTATCTCACGTTGGACCGTCCCACCAAGACGCTTTCGGGAGGCGAGACCGAACGGGTCAATCTCACGACGTGTTTGGGAGCGCATCTCGTGAACTCACTCTTCGTGTTGGACGAGCCCAGTGTGGGGCTGCATCCGCGGGACACCGCCCGGCTGGTGCGCATCCTGCGAAGGCTCCGCGATGCGGGCAACACCGTGGTGGTGGTCGAGCACGAGGCCGAAGTGATGCGCGCCGCCGATCATCTCGTCGATCTTGGCCCAGGTCGTGGCGAAGCGGGAGGCCACATCGTTTTTCAGGGAAATTGGGCCGAATTGATGCGGCATCCTGACTCGCTCACCGGCGCTTATCTCTCCGGGCGGGCGCGGATCGGCGGCGGGCGGGCTCGCGTTTGCGCTCGGGAAGATGCCGCTCTGACGGTTCATGTGCGTCACCGACACAATCTGCGCAACGAGCGTTTTCGCTTTCCCCTGGGCAAGCTGGTTTGCGTGACGGGTGTCAGCGGCTCGGGAAAAACCACGCTGATCCAGGACGTCTTGCTGCCTTTGCTCCAGGAAAAATTCGCCGCTTCGTCCGTTGCCCCGGAAACTCCGGGGAGTGGCGAAGGCGGGGAGGAATCCGAGAATCTCGCGGATAGCGCCGAGGATGGACTGGGGGAGGTCCATGGTTGGGAAGTCCTTTCGGGGGTGGTTTGGGTGGATCAATCCGCGCTGGCCCGCACGCCGCGCTCGAATCCTTCAGGCTATGTGGGTGCCTGGGACGACATTCGCCGATTGTTCGCGCTTTCGGATGACGCGGTTCGCGAGGAGCTCGATCTGGGTTCCTTCAGTTTCAATTCGAGCCGCGGCCAGTGCGAGCGCTGCCGGGGTGCGGGTTATGAGAAGGTTGAGATGCAATTCCTGAGCGACCTGTTCATCCGGTGCCCTGCGTGCGAAGGCAAGCGGTTCCGACCGCATGTGCTCAAGGCGCGGGTCAGGCCCTCGAGTTCCCACCCGGGCTGGAACGCGGCCGAAATGCTCGAAGCCACCGTCGATGAGGCCGTTGCGTTCCTTGAACTTTTCGAGCATTGCCGGCCGGCCGCCGCGGCGGCGCGGCGGCTGCTTTTGCTGCAATCCATTGGCTTGGGCTACCTTCGCCTCGGCCAGCCCCTCAACACGCTCTCCGGCGGCGAAAGTCAGCGGCTCAAACTCGTGGGCCACCTTGCCGAGGCCGCGGAAAGGACGGGGGCGGCGCGGAAGCTCCAGCTTGGGGACGAGAATGCGAAGGATCATTCCAGCCCCGCAAGCCAAGCGCCGCTCTTGTTTCTCATCGATGAGCCCACCACCGGGCTCCACTTCGACGACGTCCGTCTGCTTTTGGCGGTGTTGCAAAGGCTGGTGGACGCGGGACATTCCTTGGTCGTGGTGGAACATCATCTGGGTGTTTTGCAGGCGGCGGACTGGATTCTCGATCTCGGTCCTGAAGCCGGGGACGCCGGCGGCCGGGTCGTGGTGGAGGGGCCTCCGGAAGCGGTTGCGGCTTGCCTGGAGAGCCACACCGGACGTGCGCTGCGGGAAGAGCGACGTTCCATTGCGGGCGCATTGGAACGCGCGGACGTGCCGGACTTGGCAGCCGCCATGCCCGCCGCGCTGATGGTTCGCGGGGCGCGCGAGCACAATCTCAAGAACCTCGACGCCGATCTGCCGCGCGATTGCTTTGTCGTGCTGACCGGGGTGAGTGGCTCGGGCAAGAGCACGCTCGCGTTCGACCTCGTTTTCAACGAGGGCCAGCGACGGTTCCTCGACTGCATGAGCGCTTACGCCCGCCAGTTTGTGGAGCGGATGGAGCGGCCCGACGTGGATGCCGTCCTCGGTTTGCCGCCCACGGTCAGCATTGAGCAACGCAACACGCGGGGGGGCGCCAAGAGCACGGTGGCGACTGTTACCGAGGTCTATCATTTTTTGCGGCTGCTGCTGGCTCGTCTCGGTGTGCAACATTGTCCGCAGTGCGGGCATTCCGTGGGCTCGCAGACCCGCGATGAGATCGTGGCCCGGCTCCGCACGGATTCGAAAGCGCGCGGCCCTCTCAAGTTGCTGGCCCCGCTGGTGCGGCATCGCAAAGGTTTCCACAGCCATCTTCCTTCCTGGGCAGCCGCCCGAGGCTACTCCGACTTGCGGGTGGACGGACGCCTCGTTTCCACCCAAGCCGCGCTGCACTTGGACCGCTTTACCGAGCACTCGATCGAGGTCGTGACCGGAACCTGCGCCGCCGGCGGCGGAGCGGGACGGCGGGATGCCATTCGGCTGCGGGGCCTGGTTGAAAGAACCTTGGAACTGGGCGGAGGAACGATGCTGGCTTTGGATCGCAAGGGCCGCGCGAGCATTCATTCCGTTGAGAGGGCTTGCGGCACGTGCGGGCGATCCTTTGAAACGCTTGACCCGAAGCATTTCAGTTACCACTCGCCTCAGGGCTGGTGTCCGCGCTGTCGTGGTTTTGGCGAGCTTTTTTATCTTCCGGAAACCGACCGGGGCGCTCGGGCCGATGCCATCGAGGAATCCTGGTTTCTCTGGCAGGAGGGGAAACGGGAGCCGTGTCCGGACTGTTCCGGGGCCCGGCTCAACGAGGTTGCTCGCGCGGTTCGCCTGCCCTATCAAACGAAAGGGGGGGGCGTCAAAGGGCGCAGTCTGTCCCCCTCCGATCTGGCCTCCTTCACGGTCGAAGGCGCCCTCGATCTTTTTCAGAAGATTCGTTTTCAAGGTAGGGCCGGCCAGGTGGCGCGCGATATTGTGCCCGAGATTCGCGAGCGCCTCCGTTTCATGACCGAAGTGGGGCTGGGCTATCTTCAGCTTGGACGCGCGGCGGGGTCTTTGAGCGGTGGAGAATCCCAGCGTGTCCGGCTCGCGGCCCAATTGGGCTCCAACCTTAGCGGCGTGCTTTATGTGCTGGATGAGCCCACGATCGGTCTCCATTCACGGGACAACGAGCAATTGCTCGCCGCGCTGGCCAGGCTCCGGGCGCGCGGAAATTCCCTGCTCGTGGTCGAACATGACGAAGAAACGATGCGGCATGCCGATCATGTTCTCGATCTCGGTCCGGGAGCAGGCGAGCAGGGCGGGCGCATCGTCGCCCAAGGCACGCTGGCCGATCTCGAAAACAGCGAACACTCGATCACGGGCCAATGCCTGCGCGAAAAACGAGTCATCCCGGCGCGCGGATCACGACGGCAGGTTTTTCCTGAAGCCCGAATCTCAGCCCTGGCGCGGAGGGTCCATGAGTCCTCATCCGCCATGGTCTTGCGCGAAGCGCCCGGTCCCCGCTTCCCGGCTCCGGACGCTCCGGAACCGGGTCATCCCTGGCTGCGGTTGAGAGGTGCGAGCCAAAACAATTTGCGCGATCTCGACGTCGCGTTTCCTTTGGGGCGCTGGACGACTGTCACGGGCGTCAGCGGATCGGGCAAGAGCACGTTGGTAAAGGAGTGCTTGCTCCCCGCCGTTCGCGTTGCGCTGTCCCGATCCGCCAAGCGTCGTCCGATATCCCTGCTTTCAGGCTGGGAGGGGCTGCGGTCGGCCTATGAAGTCGATCAATCCCCCATTGGGCGCACACCTCGATCCATCCCGGCGACGTATGTCGGATTTTTCGATGACATCCGGAAGTTGTTCGCGCTGGCGCCGGAAGCCAAGATGCGCGGATACGGTCCCGGGCGGTTTTCCTTCAACAGTGCCTCCGGACGTTGCGCCGTGTGCGAGGGTTCGGGCCAGATCAAGCTGGAGATGAATTTCCTGCCTCCCGCTTACGCGCGGTGCGAAGCTTGCCATGGACGCCGCTTCACTCCCGAGACGATCGAGGTCCGGTGGCAGGGCAAATCGATCGATCAAGTTCTCGAGCTGACGGCGCGCGAGGCCGTGGATTTCTTCGAGGCTCACCCGCGCATCCGGCGGCCTTTGCAAGCGCTCGTGGATACAGGACTCGGCTATTTGAAATTGGGCCAGACGAGCCCAACCCTCAGCGGCGGCGAGGCGCAACGCCTGAAATTGGTGACGCACTTGCTCGGAGGATTGAAAACCGGGGGTGCGGTTGAAAGCGCGGGGCAGGGCCATCTCTTCGTGCTCGAAGAGCCCACCATCGGCTTGCACATGCTTGATGTGCGAAAACTCGTCGAAGTGCTTCAACGACTGGTGGACGGCGGCCACACCGTCATCGTCATCGAGCACAACTTGGATCTCATTGCCGAATCCGACTGGATCATCGACCTCGGCCCTGAAGGCGGCAGCGGTGGCGGCCGCGTAGTGGCGGCAGGCACGCCCGAGCAGGTTGCTGAGATCAAGACCTCCCACACCGGACGTTATCTCAAGAAGTATTTCGCCGCCCATCGCCGCCGCCAAACCACGCGCGGCCACAAGGTTCCTGCCCGGGCCCGAGCCTGAGAGGTCCCTTTTTCATCACGGGGATCCCCCGGTTCATCCCGTCCAAGCCCTGATTCCCCTCAGGCCGGGAGAAGATTTGTAGAAAGGAGCTAAGGTGCCCCCAGCTCGACCCGCCCAGTCGATGGGGTCGGACGAAGAAAAAAACAAAAACCTCAAAATCCCAAAAACATGAAACTCGTGATTCAACTGTCCCTGGCCGCCTTGGTGGCTGCTTCACTCCCGCTCGAAGCTCAACGCGGACGCCCGCTCGGGGTGACCGTTGGCGACAATCCAAACGCCGAAACCCAAGCGGGTCCTCCCGCTGAAGGAGCCCGCCGCGGACGCCCGCTCGGTGTTACCGTGGGCCGTCCGTCCGACGCAGATTCTGAGAGCGACGCGGCCCGGCCCGGTGGACGTCCCCCGGCGGGGCGCCCTGATCCGGACTCCAGCGCCGAGCGCCTCGCCGGCCTGTATGCCAGCGTCCGCCCGTTCGATGCCAACAGCGATGGCAAGCTCGATGACAAGGAGACCGACGCGGTGGCCAAGGCAATCGTCGAGGGAAAACTCCGACCCGGCGCGCCGAAAGGACGCGGACCCGGAGGACGCCCGGAGGTCAGCGAGGATCGGGCCGGCCACGCCGCCGATCGCATCGCGGAAGGCTACGCGGCGCTGAGCCCGTTCGATAAAAACAAAGATGGCCAGCTCAATGAGGACGAGTCCGCGGCGGTGAAGAAAGCGATCGCCGACGGAACCTTGGATCTCCCGCATCGAGGTCATGGCCGGGGTGGACCCGGCGCACGCGGCCATGAAAAGCCCGAAGGAGGTGTTTCTCATGCGGAGGAGCGCGAAAAAATTCTCGCCACCTACGACACCAACAAAGATGGAAAACTGGATGAGAAGGAACGTGCAGCGCTGAGGGCGGACGTCGAGGCCGGAAAGATTGAACTGCCTGGCCGTCCTGGGCGATCCGGACGCGGACGCGGTCCGGGACGCTAAGGGCTGTTGATGGGGTGCCGGACAACTTCCTGTGGAGTATCCAAGGCCCGCCGAACCGCAAGGTTCGGCGGGCCTCAGCGTTCACCCTGGAAACCGCCATTCCGCAGCGTCGAGAGGCGCAAAAGCTGGAGCGTCGAAGGCCTGCCGAAAATCGAAATGGTTCCGCTGGGTGATCCATCGAGACTTGAGAGAGGCCTTTGCCGCGGAGATCTTGCGAGAGATCGATGCTGATCAAGGGCGGTTTCGGGGTTAACCCGAGCGCATTTCCTTCACGAGCTCAGGAAAGCGGCACTCGCTGCAAACGGCGTCGGTCTTCAGACAGAAATCCCGCAGAATCTGAAGCAGACCTTGCTGTTCGGCCGCGCGTCTCGATTTCCAAGGACAACGCCCTCCGAACAAGCGCAACTCGGCCTGACGCAGCAGGTGATTGGTTCCCGTGGCGGGCAGATTGAAGTAGCCCTCCATAACGCGGTGCGCCATGGGCTCGTTTCCTCCCAGCCAGGCTCGCGCCCACGCCCATGGCAGAACCGCGTTCATGGCCAACTCGGTGATGCGTTCACGCCCCAGCAAACGTTGGGGGAGGTTGCAGGGTCCCGAATCGAGAGACCACTGTTGGTGCCAAAAATTTTCCGTCTCAGGGTCCAGGATCTCGCCCAGGCGGCGAAGTGGGCCTTCTTTCTCATCGCCGCTCAGCGACTGAACCCACGTCTCCACGGCGGAACACAACTGAGGATTGGAGATCCATCCCGCAGCCACCGCCAGCCGGCGTTGGGGATGATTCGAAGGCCGGACCCCGCGGAGTGACCAGGCGCTTCGAGGCAAGGCGATTTCGGAAAGAGAGTCTCGATGCCGCCACCAATGCTGCCAAAGAGCGCGTGCTTTCGAAGCGGCTTGTCCCTCCAATCGGTCCGGTTCCACTGGGAGAAATCCACTCATCCCCAACAGGATGGCTTCGATGGTTTCACGGTCTCTTTCCGGCAAACAAAGCGGCTGCCATTCCGATCGGAGTTCCGCCAGCCGCTTCATCGGCCAAACATTGGCTTTGTATCCCAGGCCCGCGAATAACGCCTCCCAGAGGGCCTGTTCCCAGCCCACGGTCCGGGATCGAGCTGTGATGGCTTGGGCTTTGGCCTGGCAGCGAACCGCCGCCGCTTCGCGGAGTAATGCTCGAGCTTGCGATTCATCGAGCGTGGCCAGAGGTCCCTGGCATTTTCCGGCCATGCACGCGGGATGTTCCGGCGCTTCGACCAACCACCGCCGCAACTCTTCCAGAGGCGAATCCAGGAGGGGTTTCAAAACCAGAGTGGCCGGATGGCTCGGCGCCCGCGCGGACGAGGGTTCACTCCAGATCACGTGGAGGACGACGCGTTTGTAGAGCGGGTTCTGTTGGTGGCCGTGGCCCATCCAACTGGACGCTTCGAGATCGATCTCGACATCTCCGGAGAACGGAGGTTGCTGCTCGAATCGCACCAGGGCCTTTTGGAAATCGGGCCCCGCGGCTCGATTCCAGAATCCGGGATGCAGGACCTGGACGCGGCGGCCGTCGGTCAAGCGCACCGAATCACGGTCGAATCGCTGGTGAAGCCAGATCTGCTGGAGCAGCAGTTCCGAGGGTGGGGCGCTCGCTCGATCTTCGCGGAGGATGCTATTCGCCGCACGCCCAGCGTGAAGAAAACGCGCATAGACACTCAACTCAATCGGGAAACCATCCACCTTGGGAGGAAGTTTCGTGCTACCGGACGTTCGCTGTCAAGGCATGACGCGTTGAACCCCGGCCATTCTCATTTTGGGGAGCGCGGCTGGGTCGGAGACCAGCCGCAGCGCGCGGACACATCGGAAGACTCCAGATTTTTCAACCTCCTGCGGCGGGCCGATGGACGACCCAGCGCGCAGGCTTGCCCAGCCTGCGGGGCGACGAAGGGACCAGACGCGTGGAGATCATGGAAGGGCCTTGTTCTTCACCCGCCGGGCCGTCGGCGATACGTCAGGCTGGGCAGCCTGCGCCACAGTGCAGACAACTTGCGGCATGCGCCACCACCTGCCCCGGGTCAAGTTTCGCGCTTTCATTCAGGGCGGTTTCACGATAACTGGATTCATGTCTTCTCATTGTTCGACCCTTCGTGGGAATGCCGTCGCCTGGCTGGCGTTGAGACACCTCGTCGCCGTCGGCAGTCTGGTCGCGGTCGCAAGCCTCGAAGCGGCCGTCGTCTCGTTGCCGGGGCATCGTTTCACCGTGCCCGATGGCTTCACGGTCGAGCGCGTGGCAGGCCCGCCCCTGGTGGATCGCCCGATCCACTTCGATTTCGACGACGAAGGCCGCCTTTATGTCGCGGATTCGTCGGGATCCAACGCCAAGGTGGAGAAGCAACTGGCCGAGAAACCGCACCGGTTGGTCCGGCTCGAGGACCGCGACGGCGATGGTGTCTTTGACCATTCGACCGTGTTTGCCGGCGAAATGATGTTTCCCGAGGGCATGATGTTCTATGACGGCTCGGTCTATGTCGGAGCGCCGCCCAGCATTTGGAAATTGACGGACACGGATGGCGACGGCCAGGCCAACACGCGGAATGAGTGGTACCGTCCCGGCACCTTGACGGGTTGCGCCAATGACTTGCACGGGCCTTACCTCGGCTTGGATGGCCGGATTTACTGGGCGAAGGGGGCGTTTGCGCGCCAGCGTCACGAACGATCGGGGCGGGCTCCGCTGATCACCCGTGCCGCCCATTTGTTTCGCACCAAACCCGACGCGACGGACCTCGATGCGGTCATGACGGGCGGCATGGATAACCCGGTGGAAGTGGCGTTTCTCCCCAACGGCGAACGCTTCTTCACCACCACCTTCGTGCATCAGCCCGAAGCCGGGAAACGGGACGGCGTGGTCCATGCCATCTATGGCGGACTCTACGGGAAGGTGAATGATGTGCTCGACGATCACCCGCGCACGGGTGATCTGCTCCCCGTCATGGTCATGTTTGGGCCGGCCGCGCCCGCGGGCTTGATGCGCTACGAATCCCCGGCCTGGGGGGCTGACTATCAGGACAATCTTTTCGCAGCTCTTTTCAATTTGCACAAGGTGACCCGCCATCAACTTGTTCCTGAAGGCTCCACGTATCGTGCGGTGACGGAGGACTTTCTTGTTTCCGACAATGCCGATTTCCACCCCACCGACGTGATGGAGGACGCGGATGGCTCGGTGCTGGTGGTGGACACAGGAGGATGGTACAAAATCTGTTGCCCGACTTCACAATTGGCCAAGCCGGATGTGCTTGGCGCCATTTACCGCGTGCGCCGGATCGGGAGCTCCGCTCCTGCCGATCCACGCGGCAAGAACATCGGTTGGAATAATCTGCACGCGGCGGGGTTATCGGCTCTTTTGGGAGATCCGCGTCCTGCCGTCCGACGGCAGGCGGTGCATCGGTTGGGGAAGATGGGCGCGCGCGCGGTGCCCGCATTGCGAAGCGTGGTGGCGAGTGGATCTTCCGCCCCTCGGGGCACTGGAATCGAGGCGCGGCGGCAAGCGTTGTGGTCCCTGGCCCGAATCGAAACCGACGCCTCCATGGAAGCGGCCAGGATCGGCTTGGAGGATCCGTCGCGAGACGTGCGGCATGTGGCGGCGCATGTGGCGGGATTGTGGAGGGATCGTCAGGCCGTTCCCGCGCTGCTCGCGCTCTTGCGCCCGTACGAACCCGCACTGTGCCGGGTGGCGGCGGAAGCTTTGGGACGCATCGGTGACGCATCCGCCGTTCCTGCGCTCCTGGAAGCGGCGGGGCATCCCATGGACCGCATGCTCGAGCATTCCCTGATTTACGCCCTGATCGAGATCGGGGACCGTCAGGCCACGCTGCCAGGATTGCGCGCGGGCGCTTTGGGAACGAAGAAAGCCGCTCTCATCGCCCTGGACCAAATGAAGGCGGGGGGAGTTGGAGTGGAGGAAGTGCTGCCGTTTCTCGGCGCCGAGACCGTGAAGGAAACGGCCGCCTGGATTCTGGCGCGGCATCCGGAATGGGGCGAAGCCATCGCTCGACACCTGCGCCTGGCCTTGCGCAATCCCGACTTGAACGGGCCGGATCGAAACGAACTGGAAGGCTTGGCAGGAAAACTGGCTGGGAATCCATCCATTGCCGAGTTTCTCCAAGCCTTGGCCGCATCAGAAAATTCCTTGGAGAAGGCCAGCGGGCTTCTGGGCATGAGCCGGGCGAGCATGAAAGAGATGCCGAAAGGATGGCTGGATGAAGTCCTGCGGAGTTTGAAGACCGGTGGGCGGGAGGCAAAGCGGGCGGCGCTGAGGGCGATTCGGCAGTTGCCCCCGAGCAAAGCGGATGCGGCTCGCGCGGCCACCGCCTTGCGCGACTTCGCCACCCAGACCCGTGAAGAGGAGGAGCTGCGGCTCGAAGCGCTCGCTCTGGCGCCGGGAGGTTTGAACTCCGTGCCCGAGGCGTTATGGCACTTTCTGAAGCACCAGATCGATCCCACGCGGGCCGCCATGACGCGGGGCGTCGCGGCTCAGATCGTCGGACGGGCGAAATTGCAGCCGGAACAATTGCTCGAACTGGCTTCGCTCATCGAGAACGCGGGACCCATGGAAATCGGGCGCTTGCTCGGCGCGTTCAGCCAGGCGCCGGAGGAAAAATCGGGCCTGGCCCTCCTGGAATCCTTGAACAAGTCGAAGGGGTTGGCGGCGCTGCGTCCGGAACAGATTCGCACCCCTCTCACGAAGCATCCCGCGTCCGTGTTGGAAAAAGTGGAGGAACTCGCGAACCGGATGGACGAGACCGCGGCCGAACAACGCAGCCGACTCGAAAAGATTCTGCTGGAAATGAAGGGCGGGGATATCCGCCGCGGACAGGCCATTTTCAACGGTGCCAAGGCCGCCTGCGCTTCCTGCCACTCGATGGGTTACCTGGGAGGCAGGTTTGGTCCGGATCTGACCCGCATCGGAGAGGTTCGCAACGAGCGTGATTTGCTGGAATCGATCGTGTTTCCCAGCGCGAGTTTTGTGCGCAGCTACGAGCCCTTGATCGTGGCGACAAAGTCTGGCGAATTGCACACCGGCCTGCTGTTGCGGGACGCGGACACGGAAGTCGTCGTGGGAACGGGCCCGGATGCCTCGGTGCGCATCGCGCGGGTGGACATTAACGAGATGCGGCCGGGCGCAGTTTCGTTGATGCCTCAAGGACTGGAGGAACAGCTTTCGCGGCAGGAATTGGCGGATTTGCTGGCGTTCCTGAAAAACACCCGTTGGGGAGCGCAATAGAAACGCGACTCGCCCTGACCTGGCGCGGCGCGTCCGCTTGCCTTGAGGACGGCGGCTGAACCCCGCCCTGGCGAAGGATCGAACCCGGATGGACTTAACACCTCTTCGTGACCTGGCCCTGGCCGCACTCGGAGTTGGGTTTGCGTTCGTGGCCTCACCCACGACCGCGCTGGCCGCGAATGCGCCGGCCGGGCTCGAATCCGGTTCGAGGATCCTCCGCGAGGATTTTGCGTCCGATCCTCAGCTCCGGAACTGGATTTCGTTCGGAGCAAGCGAACTGTTTCGCTGGAACCAAGCGGCGCAGCGTCTCGACGTCACCTGGAACTCTGGAAAGCCCAACAGCTACTTTCGACTGCCCTTGGGTACGGTGCTCACGCGCCAGGACGATTTTAGCGTCGAGTTGGATCTCACCTTGAATCATATCAGCGCGGGAGGGGGTGCGGACAAGCCCGGGACTTTTCAGATCGCCTTCGGATTCCAGAAGCGTCTGGACGCGGAGAAGCCGGAGTTTGTGCGGGGGGCCGGGGATCGTTCTCCGAATCTGGTCGAGTTCAATTTCTTTCCAGACACCGGATTCGGTCCGACCGTCTGGCCCGCGGTGGTTTCGTCGCGTGGCCGCTTCAACTACAACAACGCGGGCGATTTCAGCCTGTTTGATCTTCCGGTCGGTGTCCCCCTGCGCATCGTCTTGCGGTATGCCTCGAGCGAGGAAACTGCCTCGATCCTGGTCACGACCAACGGCGTCCCCGTGGGGCCGGTGGCTGACGCGCCTCTGAGCCCAACCTTCACCGGTTTCGAACTGGATACCCTGTCGATCAGCAGTTACAGCGACGCCGGCCAAAGCCCGTTCCTGCCCGGATCCATCCTGGCGCAAGGTGAACTCGACAATGTGACCGTCACCATTCCGCCTCCGCCCATTCAAGACGAATCCGGTGCGATCGTCGATGGACGCTGGGAGCAAACCCTGACCAGCCGCCCCGGCTGGGAATACACACTGGAGGCCACAGTGGACTTCGCCTCGTGGAAGGCAGTCTCCGCACCCAAGCCGGGTTCAGGGGGATCGATTCGGCTTCGCGATCTCTCGGAGAGCGCGGGTTCATTTCGATTTCTGCGGGTGAAAGCCGTGCGGCTTCCCTAACTTCAGAGACACCACCTTCGCCCCCGGCCTCCGCATGTCCAAAGTCCTCCCCGAAGAACGCATTTCAGAAGCTGAGGCCCGGTTCGAATCGTCCCGGCGCCGCGTGGGACGCTGGCTCGCGCCACTGCTCGGACTCGTCGTTTACGCGATGCCTTTGCCTGGACTCGATCCCGGCGCCCATCGTCTGCTGGCGATTCTGGCCTGCGTCGTCGTCGCATGGATGACGGAAGCGTTGCCACTTGCGGTCACCGCGATGATCGGAGTAGCCGCGGGTGTGCTGTGCGGGGTCGCCCCCGCCCGCGAGGCGTTCAAGGGTTTCGGAGATCCCGTGTTGTTCATCTATTTGGGCGGGTTCCTGCTCGCGGAGGCAATCGTCCTGCATGGATTGAACCGGCGTCTGGCGTTGCGGCTGCTGAGCGTGCCGGGACTCTCCTCAACGCCCGCGCGCGTCCTGGCGGCCTACGGCGTCGTCACCGCCATGCTCAGTATGTGGATCAGCAACACCGCCACGACCGCCATGATGCTTCCCATCGGGCTCGCTTTGCTCAGCCAAATGGGTCAAGACCGAGCCAAGCCTTCCACCTACGCCGGCGCTTTGGTCCTAATGACCAGCTTCGCTTCCTCCATCGGCGGCATGGCCACGCCGGTCGGCACCCCTCCGAATTTGATCGGACTGGGTCAGATCGAACGTCTTCTCGGCGTCAAAGTAGGGTTTTTTGAATGGATGATGTTCGGAGTGCCCCTCGCGGCTTTGCTCATGGCGGGACTGGTTTGGCGGCTGGGACGAAGCGCCGCCGCCGCGACTCCTTCCTCTTCGGATTCGAGCCTGACAGGTCAAGCCAATCCGGCCTTGGCCTTGTCCGCGGCGCTTGTGCCGATGACGCGAGGCGAACGCAATGTGGTGTTCGCATTTGCCTTCACGGTATTGCTCTGGGTCCTGCCGGGTGCCGCCCTTTTGATTCTCGGTGCCGAATCCGGCTCGGTGAAATGGCTGCAGTTGCGATTGCCCGAAAGTGTGGCCGCGTTGCTCGGAGCGGGTTGGCTCTTTCTGCTGCCCGCTTCTGACCACCGCGGACCGGCGATGACCCTGGAGTGGCGTCATGCTGCGCGCATCGATTGGGGAACCCTCATTCTCTTCGGGGGCGGTCTGTCCCTGGGCGAGATGATGTTTTCCACCGGACTCGCCCGCTGGGTGGGCGAAAGCCTGGCTGGCTTGTTTCAGGTCCGCACCGAGTTCGGTTTGATCGTGCTGTTCACCGCGACCGCCATCGTCGTCAGCGAAACCACCAGCAATGCCGCCAGCGCGACCATGATCGTGCCCGTCGCCATCGCGGTGTCACAAGCCGCCGGGGTTCCTCCCCTGGCGCCGGCGCTGGCCGCTTGCCTCGGGGCTTCCCTCGGTTTTATGCTCCCGGTGAGCACCCCGCCCAATGCGATCGTCTATGGATCCGGAAAAGTCCGCATTCAACACATGGCCCGGGAAGGGCTCCTGCTCGATCTCGCGGGATTCGTGGTCATCGTGGCCGCGGCTGCCTGGTGGATCCCGGTGGTGATCAAAGCCAAATTATGAGGAGGCGCGGCTCCAACGCGTCGATTAACCTAGGTCGAAAGGTTCATGGTGAAATCAATTGCCCTGGCCGTAGGCGCGCATCCGGACGACATCGAGTTTAAGATGGCGGGCGCGCTTCTGTTGCTGCGCGAAGCCGGGTGGGACACGCACTACTGGACGCTGTCCTCAGGCAACTGTGGCAGCCAGACGCACGGCCCCGCCGAAACCGCCCGTCGAAGGCGTCTCGAGGCCCGCCGCGCCGCCGGCATCCTGGGCGCAAGGTGGCACGCGCCTCTCTGCCGGGACCTTGAAATCATTTATGATGTCCCGCTGCTGCGTCGCGTGGCCGCGAAAATCAGGGAGATCCAGCCCTCGATCATCCTCACGCATCCGCCGGTCGATTACATGGAAGACCATACCGAGACCTGCCGGCTGGTGGTGACGGCCGCGTTCGCACACGCCATGCCGAATTTCAAGGTCACCCCCGCGCGCCCCATTTACCAGGGAGACGTGGCTGTCTATCACTGCCTTCCCCACGGCCTCTGCGATCCTCTTCGCCGCCCCGTGCGCCCAGACTTTTTCATCGACACCACCTCCTTTCGCGAAACGCTGCGCGCTTCCCGCATCGCTCACGCCAGCCAGTTCGATTGGCTGAAACAAAGCCAGGGCATGGATTCCATGATCCGGTCCATCGAGGCGGAATCCTTCCGGGTCGGGAAGATGTCTGGAAAATTCCGCCAGGCTGAAGGGTGGTGGCGGCACGCGCACGCGGGATTCGGGTCGGAAAAGTTCGATCCCCTGCGCGTCGCTGCCGGAAAACGCTGCACCTCCGCCCGACGGTCCACTTGACCCGCTGCATGTCAAAATCATGGGATGTCATCGTGCTGGGATTGGGAGGCATGGGAAGTGCCGCGCTGCGGCATTTGGCCCGGCGGGGACGCCGCGTGTTGGGCCTGGATCGATACCATCCTCCCCACGGCTTCGGCTCCAGCCACGGTCGCACGCGCGTGATCCGGCAATGCTATTTCGAAGGATCAGCCTACGTCCCCCTCCTCTTGCGCGCTTATGAATTATGGCGGGAACTCGAGCAGGAATCCGGCGCGCGCCTTCTCGAATTGTGCGGCGGGTTGATGATGGGCGCCCCGGATTCCGAGGTCGTGTCTGGAAGCTTGAGCAGCGCGCGGGCTCATGGATTGCCCCACGAACTCCTGGACGCGGCGGCGATCCGCCGGAGGTTCCCCCAATTGTCAATGCCCGAATCCACCGTGGCCCTTTGGGAACCCCACGCGGGTTTGGTCTTCAGCGAGCACGCTATCGCCGCGCATCTCGACTCGGCCCGGCGGGCCGGCGCCTCCACGCTATTTGAAACGGTCGTCGAGGAATGGACCGCTTCCCCTGGCGGCGTTCGCGTCCGCACCGCGCGCGGCGAATTCGAAGCCGAACAGTTGATCGTCACGCCGGGGCCCTGGGCGCCGGACGCGCTGGCCGGTCTCGGCCTTCCTTTGCAAGTGGAGCGCCAGGTGTTGTATTGGTTTCAGCCCGATCGCGGGACAGACGATTTTGTCCCGGGACGGTTTCCGGTTTACATCTGGCAAAGAGACGAAAAGGTGCAGCCTTACGGTTTTCCCTCGGTTGATGGCGGGGAAGGAGGAGTCAAAGTCTCCTTTTTTCGCGCGCCGGAAACGAACTATTGCACTCCGGACACGGTGGATCGTCTTGTCTCGGAGGCCGAAGCTAGCCGCATGCGCGAAGTGGTGCGAGAATACTGTCCGGCCCTGGCGGGCCGTTTGGTTCACGCCGTGGTGTGCATGTACACGTTGACCCCCGATCTCCACTTCATCGTCGGCCAACATCCCGCGCACGCGAATGTGACGCTTGCCGCAGGGTTTTCGGGCCACGGCTATAAGTTCTGCAGCGTCATGGGTGAAGTGCTCGCCGATCTCGCCCTCCAGGGAAGAACCTCGTTCGACCTCGCCCTGTTTTCTCCCGCCAGATTCCCCCCAACACCGAACACCGCCTGCTTGAAGGAGGAAAGGAGTCCGTGATGAAACACCCCTCCGCGCCCGCCCAACCCGCTCCACGCTGGACTCGCCCTTCCGGAAGGGATTCTCGAGACACGCTTTGGCTCACCGTTTCGCATGGATGGTGGCTTTTCCTGCTGTCCGCCTCCGTCCTGCGCGCTGATTTCCAGGGCTCGTCCCATTTGATCGGCATCGATGATCCGCCGGTGAGCTATGCCAAGACCCAGGCTGTGGATCCCATCGCCCGGTTGCAGCGGAAAATCGATGCCGGGGAAGTCACGTTGCGAAAGGATCCAAAGTATGGATATTACCCATCCCTGCTGGAATTCCTGAACATCCCCGTCTCCTCGCAGGTGCTGGTCTTCTCGAAAACATCCTTCCAGCGCGACCGCATCTCAGCCAGCTCTCCCCGAGCTGTGTATTTCAACGACGACGTCTATGTCGGATTCGTCAAGGGATCCGAGATCATGGAGGTTTCGTCGGTGGATCCGCAACTCGGAGGCGTGTTCTACACGCTCGATCAGTCCTTGCCGAAGCCGAAATTCGTCCGCAACGACCAGTGCCTCGAATGCCACCAGTCCGCCAAGACCATGGGCTCGCCGGGACACCTGGTGCGCTCCTTCGTCACGGAGGAATCCGGACAACCCGATCTCAACACGGGAGTTTCCCAGGTGAATCATCGCACGCCTTTTCAAGAGCGCTGGGGCGGATGGTACGTGAGCGGCCAGCACGGCAAACAAATCCACCGGGGAAATCTCCTCGGCGCGAAGGAGGTGCTGCGGAACGAAAAGGAACCCAATTTCAGGGCGAACTTGGATTCCCTTCGGAATCTCTTCGACACTTCCGCCTACCTGCTCGACACCAGCGACGTGGTGGCTTTGATGATTCTCGAGCATCAATCGCACATGCACAACTTTCTGACGCGCCTGAACCACAGCGCGCGCATCGCCCTCAGCCAGTATGGTCACGTTCGCTATCTGAAATCCCCGGTGGAGGCTTTTCTCCGATACTTGTTCTTCGTGGAAGAAGCTCCGTTGACGGATCGCGTCTCCGGCTCGCCGGAATACGCGCGCGCCTTTCAAGCCCGCGGGCCCAAGGATTCCAAAGGCCGGTCGCTGCGTGAATTGGACCTGCGCACCCGGCTTTTCAAGTACCCGTGCAGCTATTTGATTTACTCGGGGGCTTTCACCCAGTTGCCCGCGCCGTTGAAGGACCAGATCTATGCACGCATGCTGGACGTGCTCACGGGCGCTCATCCGGCACCGGAGTACGCTGCGCGGCTCGCCCCGGAAACGCGGCAGGCCATCCTTGAGATCCTCGTGGAAACCCAACAGGATCTGCCCGCCGCCTGGCGCGCGGAAGTCGAGAAAGGATCCAAGCTGAAAGCATCTTATGCGCGTTGAGATCGTTCACCTTTTTGCCTCTCCGGGGCACAACTTCGTCGGGCATTACGGCCAAAAACCCGGCACTCATCCCATGGACGATCGCGACGCCGTCGAGTGCGTGGCCGGACGGGGCATCCGCGGGGACCGCTACTTCGAAAAGCAGCCCGGGGGGGAAGGGCAAGTCACGTTTTTCGCTTTCGAGGTGCATGAAGACCTGTCCATCCGCCTTGCCATGGAACCCGTGGCGCCCTCTGTTTATCGGCGAAATATCGTGGTTCGAGGGGTGGATTTGAACGCCCTTATTGGACGCCGCTTCGAAATGCAAGGCGTGGAATTTGAGGGCACCGAGGAGTCGAAGCCCTGTCTTTGGATGGATCAAGCCTTCGGTCCAGGCGCCAAGGAAGCCTTGCGAGGTCGAGGCGGCTTGAGAGCCAGGGTGCTGCGGGGCGGAACCCTCAAGAAAGGTTGGAGCGATTTGCGGCTCTTGGGCGAACAACCCATGGAACGTGCAGCATCCTAGCTGCATTTTTTGCATTCCCCGGGACCAGCCTCGAGACTCCTGACCTGACGCGGAATCAGGTTGAGCCCACTGGGCGGTCGATGAGGCGGAGGTCGCAAGAATCGTTTCGGTTGAGGTGAGCAAGCCGATGCGCGTCAGAGCGAATGGTGGGCCACGGAATGGGCGATGCCCAAAGCGACGGAGTCGCACATCCAATCCCAAAGGGATTGTGTCCTCCAGCCCAAGGTTGCGAGGAACGAGCTACCTTGGGTTGCCGTTTGGAGTTCAATTCAACCGCAACGCGGTTGTGGCTTTACGCCGCCAAACGGAAATAGGATTTCGTCACAACCCCGTTGGGGTTGGTATCCATTGGCGAACTGAGCCTCGAAGGTTGACGGTCAACCGGAGCCAACCCGTCGGTTTGATGTTTCCCCGACTGATTATGATGGGGACTGGCAGAGCCGCGAGCATCGAAAATGGCCCGATGGGAAAGAAGAAAGCCAGCCCGCTCAAGACCGCGGTGGTGGTGGGAGCCATCCTGATCCTCGTGGTCGCGGTTTTGCTGATCGTGGCCAACTGGGATGGGATATAGGATAGGCTGCTCCCGCCGGGAACAGGAAAGTAGCGGTTCGTTCGGAATGCGATCCACTCTGGCAGGAGCTCTGTATCAAACGCGGACTTGCGACAATCGAAGACGAGTCCCCAGAATCAGGGGCGTCGCTCACAGCTTGCCGACCGCGCCCCTCGGTCCTACGGTTCCTCATCCTTCCGCGCTCGCCATTCCATGAAGTCTTCAGCCATTCGCGTCACCGCCACTCTCCTTATCTCCGGCACATTCGCCGGTGCGGCGGCTGACGCCTTCGGAGTCTTCAAGTCCGAGGACCGCGGTCGATCATGGAGACGGTCGGACGACGGATTGCCGGAACGCTCTCGCATCAACGCATTCGGTTCCGCGAAGGGCATTCTGTTCGCGGGAACGGACTCTGGTGTCTTCACCTCGATCGATGAAGCGCTCAGTTGGCGGCCCGCCAAAGTAGCAAGCGCAGCGCCGGGCCGCGTCATCTCGTTCGCTAGCTTGGGGCGGAGAGTGCTGGCGGGCACCGATGGCAACGGACTGTGCGTATCCTCGGACGGGGGCGCATCATGGACTCTCGATCGAGCATTTCCTTCCCCGAAGGTGCGTAGTTTGTGCGTCCATGACGGCAAAGTTTACGCCGGCACCGATGCTCACGGTGTGTTTCACTCCACGGACGCCGGCCAGTCCTGGACTCCACTCTCGACCGGACTTCCCCGGCACGCGCAAGTTTTCGCCTTATCGGCAGCCAGAGGGGAATTGTTTGCGGGACTCTACAGCCGGGGGCTCTACGGCTGGGATCCGGAGAAACGATCGTGGCACAAGACCGGATCGGTGACCCCACTCGCGCTGGTCAGCATCGAGGATACCCTGATCGCGGGACACAATCCCGGCGGCATTAGTTGGAGTTCGGATTGGGGTGCCACTTGGTCGAAGGGCATGGCTGAAGGAAGCTCGGCCGAATTTTCAATTTCCTTTCCCGGCGTCCATTCCCACGCGCTCTCGAACGACGCCCCGGTCTGGGAACTTGGATCAGGCGGCAACCTAGTTTTTGCCGGAGCTTCCGCCGGGATCTACTACTCGCAAAACCAAGGCCGGACATGGACGCTCGCTCAAGGCGGACTTCCGGCGGGAAGTCCGGGCATCGCGTTCATAGTGAACGAGAAATTTGTCCTCGCCGGTGTGCTCATCAAAGGGAGCCAGAGCGAACTCAAACCGCCGGCCCAAGCAACGAGTGCGGATGTTCGTGGAGAATAAACCTGGAAACGGCAATGGATCAGCATCGATCCATCGCAAGATCTCGGCAGCGCGCGGCCAGGTCGGAAGACTCCAGATTTTTCAACGTGCTGCGGCGGGTCGAAGGACGACCCAGCCTCGCTCCGGGGCAAATGAGGACGACTGTGAAACATCGGACAAGAGCTGAACTTGGAGTGAACTCCTTCGCTCCGGCCGGCCCGATGAATTTCAGTTTCGCCGCCATACGCGGTAGAACCGGTAGGGCGACCCGGCTGGCGAGGGATCCGTCAGGCGCAAGACGGCGCCCCCGGATTCCTGGGTGACGACCGGTGCCCAGGAGACAAGGTCTTCCGAAACTTCGAGAACATAGGCGCGTCCAGGCTGCGCCGAATGCTCGATCATCGGACGCCGAATTGAACCGGCAAATCGAAACGCGTCGCCAGACACCAACAACCGTCCATCCGGCAACGCCCGCATGCCTTTCATAGTTCCCCCTCGCGCTCCAAACGCTGCACACCCGAGTAAAGTGCCTCGATGCCTGCCAAGCTTCTTGCAACCACGGATACACTTCACGGATAGACCGGTCCGCCGGTCATGCCCATCCGGCCGTCACCAAAAGGCCCAGTGGGCTCCTCCAGAGTAAACCAAATAGTTCGTTTTCCATAGCGCGGCGCTGCGCCAAACCACCGCGCCGTCCAGCGTGCAGAGGTTTCCGCCGGCGGCGCCGAAATGTTTTGGATTCTTTCCACCGGAAGGAAAGATGCCCGTTCCCTTGAACGGCCCCTTCCGAACCTGGCCTCGCGGTCCATGCGGCACCGTCACCCAGTTGGCATTCCACACGTTCTGATCGGAAAAAAGCACGAGCTTCGGATCTTCGCTGAGCTTTTGCGGAGATACCCATCCACAATCGGGCGGCATCTTTTTTCCACCGTGATAATTGTAACCGATATAATATCCGATGCCCGTTTGGTATCGGCTGTCCGGTTTGTCCGTCGTGCCGGGGTAGTGCACCGGGTAGAGATTCGGGCAGTCGAACACCTTGTCTCCGAATTGATTGCTGACGTAGCGATACATGAATGTTTCGATGCTCAAGGTGTAGGAATCATTGGCGTCACGGATGCCTTTGAACACCTTGTCGTCGAAATCGAGCCCGTAGAGGTGAGTGGCCAATCCAAGCTGTCGCAGGTTGCTCACGCAGTTGGATCGTTTGGCCTTCTCTTTCGCCGCGCTCAGCGCGGGCAGCAGCATCCCCGCAAGGATGGCGATAATGGCAATGACGACCAACAGCTCGATCAAGGTAAAAGCGGCAACGGATCGCGCCAGAGCAGGAGTCTTTGTTTTTGAGTTCATAGGGATGCGCTGGAAGAGCAGTCCTCACGGGGCGGAAGCCGGGAGGAACCAAGAATGGCACCGTACGGGCGGATTACGGCGGATGCGTCTCCCGCAGGCTGGAGCTGCACACGCCGGGCCGGGGCGGGGAACGAAATGCCGGCACCCATGTAACGGACCTGGGGCATATCGGCAGTTTTGGGAAAGGATGGAAGACCGTCAATTTGAAACCTCTCACCTTGCCACCTCCCCGTGCACCCGAAGTGGTCCGTCGTGTGGCGCAGGCTGCCCAGCCTGGCGTATCGCCGGCGGCTCGTCGCCCCGCAGGCTGGGCAGCCTGAGCCAGAGGCGCGACATCGTGAAGGGTCTCAAACCAAGCCGGCTCTCATGAGGCCTCCGGTGATCCTGGCCTTGGCAAGTCTTCACCATGTTCAACTGCCGTTGTCAGGTCGAACCGTCAAATGGCATCCATGACCTCCGGATCCTCGGCCAATGCCCTCAACTGCTCGTGCTGCGGCGTGGGATAGCGCACCCCTCCGCCGAGGATCAACTGCAGATCCTCCCAATTGAGATGCTTGGTTTGCTCGATGTTCTGTGTCCCCAATCACAGGGCGGCCGTCGGCGGCGGAGTTTGCGTCCGCGCTCGATCACTTGGTCGGGGAATAATCAGTCGCGACCAGGAACAGGGACTTGACCCCTCCCGGGGCCGTCAAGGAACCCCCCGCTTTCTCCTCCGACGCCTTCCGTGCCGCCACCCAATCCGGATCCTCGCGGAATGACTTGAACGACGCGTCCGCCGCCGCCTTGCTCGCGTGGCCCAAAATGTAAAGAAGGGTTTTGTCCGCGTCCTTTTGATCCGGCATCAAGTCCCAGTAGGCGAAGTTCGTCATGCCGTGCTTGGCGAACAGCTTGACCGTGTGGTTGCGGAAGCGGGCATTGAGCCCGGCCAAATTGCCTGGGGACGCCGTGTAAGTGCGCAACTCGAAGACGCGCGGACCGCTCGCGACCGCCTTGATGGAGGGCGAATAGTCCGTGGCAGTCATGAAGAAAGTTTCCACCTTGGCCACAATCGGTCCGTTGGCCTCCGTTTTCTTGGCGACTTCCTTCCATTCGGGATCGGCGACGAACGCCTTCCAGGATTGCTCTCGCGCTTCGCGGCTGGGATAGGCGAGGATGAAGACGAGTTTGTTTTCGGTGTTGTCCATCGGCACCCAATAACCGATGGATTCCATGCCGTGTTTCGCGAACAGTTTGAGGGTATGATTGCGGAAACGGGCGTGCAGATCGTCGAGTTTTCCCTGCGGGGAGTAGTAGACGCGCATTTCGTAACACCGGGTGTCCGCGGCAGCGGCGGCTTGGGGGGAGAAATTGGAAAGAGTCATGGCAAGGACCGCAAGAGTGAACAGGGCTTTCATGGGCCGGACCCTCGCATTTTCCCCCGCGTTTGGCAAAAGGAACGTTGACGCGGAAGCACTGCAGGGGAATGAAAAAGGGTGACCCGGTTGGCGCCGCGGTCTTCAGGCCGCTTTGATGTTCAACCGCCAAGCGCCTTTTTCGGCGCACCTCGACCCTGCTGAATTGCCGTTTTCAGCAAAAGAACTCCGCCGGGCCGGGGTGCGGAATGGTGAGTAACTTGAGCAACAAGTTCGTCGGGAGGTTTAACGAAGTTCGCGGTAGAGGATGTCTTTGAATTGAACCGTCATCGGTTCGCCGGAGCGCAACTGCAAACCGAGGATCCCGTTGAGATCGAAGTGCCCCGACTCCTGGTCGATCAGTTCGGAGCACTTCACACCATTGATGCTCAGGGTGATGGTTTGGCCCTTGGCGATGATGTGATACTCGTTCCATTCGCCCGCGGGTTTCATGGATGCGGTGACCCCGAGATCGGTGGCTGTCCGTTTGCCGGAGGCGTCGATGACGGTCCGCTTGCCGTTGGCCGTGAGCAACTCCGGCCCTTTCCGCGTGTGCAGTTCGTCGCAAACACCCCCCAGATAAGGGCCGCTCTGATAAATGTCGGCCTGATACCCGACCGCCAGGCCGTCCGGACGAATCACGCTGCGGAACTGGATGCCCGAGTTGCACCCGTTCCCGGTGGCTCGAAACTTGAGCTTCAGTTCGAAATCGGACACCTCGCCCCCCTGCCACACGAGGAATTGATTGGTCCGGCAGGGATGGGTCGGTGTGGACTGCCCCGTGATGGCTCCATCCCGCACCGACCAGTAACTCATGTCCAACGCCTTCCAGCCCTTGAGCGATGTGCCGTCAAAGAGCGAACAGAATTCGGATGCGGATACGCCGGCGGCCATGAAGAGAGCGAGGATGATGGCGAAGCGATAAGATTTCATGCGAGGGCCTTTGTTGGAACGGCAATCGATTCGTGGATGGAAGGGTAATGGGTTCTTTTAGGATTCGAGACGTAGATTATCCCAAGCCAAGGGCCTGTGAAAAGCCGCAAACGTGCGTCGGCCCGGATCCCGTGCCTCCATAGGTTGTCGGTGATGCGCGCAATACCGCCGGGGCGCGGCGTTCACGCCGGTTCAAGAGGTGTCTTCAAAGGGGCAGGGCAGCTTCAACGGGCAAGAGTGCTGCCAGGGGCGAAGGCATCCACCCAGGGCGGGCCATGGAATGGGAGGAGATCGCCGCGGCCGATGGGCGCGAGCGGCAGCGCCGTGATCGGCGCGCCCCGACGACTTGCGGATGCGCTGAGCCGGTAATCCTCCTGACCAGCCAAATCCCAGAGCAGGGCCTCGCGGTCGAGCAAGTCTTCTCCCTCTCCTCCATGAGAATGGAGGAGAGGGCTGGGGAGAGGAGTCGCGTCTGGCGGGGTGGGCGTGAAGCCCCTCTCCCTGGCCCTCTCCCCGCTCGTTCCTCGCGGGGCGAGGGAAACACTCTGCGCTGGGCCAGGCTGTGGTGCCGCCGGCAGCTCCAGATTCCACACGTTCATGCCGTGCGTCCGATCCTTAGCGACGTATGGGTCTTCGATCAACCGATGCGCGAGCGATGTCTTGCCCACCGCCCCTTCGCCGAGCCACACGACCTTGGGGTTGACGGAGCGACGCGTAGGTTCGGCAGGCGGAGCGGCGCGGACGGCGGTGAGGCAAAAGACGTAAATTGCATGGTGCGGATTCGCAGAGCCGACTCACAGTCGCGAAGCGTTCGGGCTGAAGGTGACCGAGATGGGCACGACGTAACTTTCCTCGGGTTTGAATACCTGTCGGCACGCCCCCGACCTCCAATCCCAGAGCCGAACCGTGCATCCCGAAGTCGTCTGTCATGTGGCGCAGGCTGCCCAGCCTGCCGTATCGCCGACGGCCCGTCGGCCCGGCGAGTGAAGAACGAGGCCCTTCCATGCTCTCCACGCGCCTGGTTCGCTTCGTCGCCCCAGGTTGGGCAGCCTGGACATCAGCAGACAGTGCTGTCTGCGTGACCACGACAACCCGGTCACCGACAATCTCTGGAGGCACCGTAGTGCTCGCGCCGCTCGAGCAAGAACTGGCGAAAGGGCCGGGTTCAGGCTACGGTGTGGGGAACCGCGACGATATGAAACCTGTTCCCTTTCTCGTTTTCATTGGAGCTGTCTGTTTGTTGGGGGGGGTGACGGTATGGCAAGGGGTTCAGGGAGCGAGCCGCAACCGAGGAATTTCCAGCCTCCAGGCGGAACTCGAACGGCAGCGGGCTGCGACAGAGGATCTGGGCCAGCGGTTGGGAGTGGCGGAAGCGGAGAGAGCACGCCTCGAATCGGTGGAGACCGGGATGGTCTCCAACCACAATGCGCGGCTGGCCGAGTTCCAGGCCACCTCGCGATTGCGGGACTCGGCGGAACGTGAGCTGCAATCCTCGAAAACGCAGAACGAGCGCTATCAAGCGGCGCTCGCCACGGCGACGGAGAAATTGCAGCGCCAGAACGAGGACATCCATCGTCTCAACGAAGAACTCAAGCGTCTGGCTGGAGAACGCAACACACTGATCGAGCGTCATAATCGCGTCGCCCAAGAGTTCAATGAGCTCACCAAGAAATGGAACGCGCAGCAAAAGGAGCTCGCTCGAATCAACGCCGCCGTTGAGGTTGGAAAATCCACGCCATGAACCACGGAGCGATGTCCGCCCATCCGCATGCCTGAATTGAGGCTTGAGGCGGTTTCCAAGTCTTTTCCACGTCCAGCCGGCGGCGAGGTGTGGGCCTTGCGCGCTTTTTCGCTGACCGTACCCCCGGGCGCGCTGTTCGCCGTGGTGGGTCCTTCGGGGTGCGGAAAGACCACGTTGCTCCGGTTGCTGGCCGGGTTGGAGACCCCGACCTCGGGCCGGATTTGGATCGGCGGCCGCGAGGCGGCGGGACTCGACCCGGCGGCGCGTGACCTCGGGCTGGTTTTTCAGAATCACGCGTTGTACCCGCATCTGACGGTGCGGGAGAATTTGGAACTGGGGCTGGAGGCGAGGCGTGTGGACAAGGTGGAGATTCGCCGTCGCAGCGCGGAGATGGCGGACCTCTTCGGTTTGCGGGACACGCTGGGGTGCCTGCCCGGCGAACTTTCCGGGGGCATGCGGCAACGAGCGGCCCTGGCAAGGGCGTGTGCGCGAAGGCCGGGCGCCCTCTTGCTCGACGAGCCCTGCGCCCACCTCGATCCGGAAACGCGGCGAGAGGCGCGGATGTTCCTTGCCCGGCTGTGGCGCGAGTTGCGCATGACCTTGATTTGGGTGACCCATGATCAAAGCGAGGCGATGGCGGTGGGAGAACAAGTGCTCGTGATGCGGGACGGAACGCGCTGCCAACTGGGCACACCCAGAGAAGTTCATGGACATCCCGAGAATGCTTTCGTCGCACGTTTCATGGGATCGCCCCCGATGAACCTGTTTCGAGGACGTTTCGTGAAGCCGCCCGGGTCGGCGAGCTGGGCGTTTGAGGAATCGGGTTCGAGCGCGAACGCGGAGGCGAAGGGGACGCGTTTGCGCCTGATGTGGCCCGAGGATTGTCCGATCCCCGGCGCCTTGTCCACGGGACGGGAAGTGCTGTTGGGGGCGCGTCCCGAGCATCTCGCCTTGGAATCCGTCGAATCGCTGGACGAAACAAATGGCGACGAGCGAGCGCGGATCGAACATGTGGAATGGTTGGGGGCGGAAACGGTGGTTCACTTCAGCACGGCGTTTCATGAGGGGACGGCGCGGTGCGGTGCGGTCTCGAAATGGGCGCCGGGAGTTTCGGCTCGCGTGCGGCTGTGCCGTCCGGAAGCGATCCGATGGTTTGACGCTGCGACGCAGGGCAGGCTGGCGGGCGGAGAGGTGCGCTCGCCTCACTCGTAACGCAGGGATTCGATCGGATCGAGATTGGCGGCTTTCCAGGCGGGATAGGTGCCGAAGACAATGCCCACGACGGAACAGATGAGCAGCCCGTACACGGCCCAATCCACCGGAATGACCGGTGTCAGTTTCAGATAATAGGCGATGAGGTTGCCGCCGAGAATTCCGAGCAGGACACCGAGGAGCCCTCCGAATTCGCAGAGCATGATGGCTTCGAGGATGAATTGGGTCATGATGTTCCGTTTCTTGGCGCCGATGGCGCGGCGCACGCCGATTTCGCGGGTGCGCTCGGTGACGGAAACCAGCATGATGTTCATGATGCCGATGCCGGCGGCGAGCAGGGCGATGGAGCTCACGACGGCCACGCCGGCGCGCACGGTCAGGGTGAAGCTTTGAAACTGGCTGATCATGGAATCGTTGGTGGCGATTTCGAAGTCATCCTCTTTCCCCGGCGGCACTTTGCGAATCACGCGAAGCGCGCCGCGGACTTGTTCGACGGTGTCGTCGAAGGATGCCTGGTCCCAGGCTTGCACGAGCACGCTCAGACTGCGCCAGGAGCGTCCGTAGCGGTTGAGTCCGGTGGTGATCGGGATGGCGGCGAAGTTGTCGGCATTCCCGCCGAGGGCGGAGCCTTTGCCTTGCAGCACGCCGACCACGGTGTAGCCGATGTTGTCGAGTTTGACCTTTTCGCCGAGGGCGGAGCCTTGGGGAAAGAGATTCGTGGCCAGTCCGTGGCCCAGCACGCAAACCTGGCGGGTGCTTTCCAGATCTGATTCCGTGAGCGAGCGACCTTCGCCGATGGACCAATTGCGGGCCGGAAAAATGCCGGGGGTGACGCCATGGACCGGGACGTTGGGGGGCGTTTTTTCGTATTTAGAAACGGCTTCGCCGCCGAAGAGTTCAGTTTCGACGCCAACGTTTCGAGCGAGCGTGGTGCGGTCTTGGAGAAGTTTGCCCTGGGCGTAGGTGATATTCTTGCGGCGCCAATACTTTTCGAACCCGCCCGGACCGCCAAAATACACCTCGGGAAACTTGGTGATGAGGAACGTGTGGCTGCCCAGCTGGCTCAATTCGGATTCGATGGAGCTCTGCAGCACCCGCATGGCGGTCATGACGACGATGATGGAGAAGACGCCGACGAGCACGCCGAGCAAAGTGAGGGCGGAGCGCAGCTTGTGCGAGGTGACCGCGTCGAGGGCCATGACGAGGCTTTCGCGAAGCTCGCCGGCCAGCCGCGACCAGCCGCCGGCCTTTTTCACCGGCGCCGCGGCAGGAGGCTGGACGATCGAGGTCATTCGCTTCGCAGCGCGTCCACGGTGTTCATGCGGGCGGCGCGCCAAGCGGGCAGGAAACCTGAGACGACACCGGTGAGGGCGGAGACCGAGAGCGCGGCGGCGAGCACTTTCAGGGACATCGTTGCGGGGAAGATGCGATTCACGCCGAGCGTCACCATCCAGGCGATGGCGACGCCGACGAGGCCGGCGAGCAAACAGATCAACGCCGCCTCGACGAGAAACTGCACGAGAATGGCCCGTCGCTTGGCGCCGATGGCTTTGCGGACCCCGATCTCTCGAGTGCGCTCGGCCACGGAAACGAACATGATGTTCATGATGCCAATGCCGCCGACGAAGAGGGAGAGTCCGGTGAGTCCGAGCCCGGCGGAGGCGATGGTGCCCTGCACCTTTTCGAATGTCTTGATGAACATGTCTTGTTGATTGATGGAGAAATCGTCGGGAACACCCGGCGGGACCCGGCGGATCTTGCGCATGACACCGCGCAGTTCCTCCTTGGTTTCGTCGAGCTCCGCCAGGGAGCGCGCCCGCACCTGGATTTCGAAGTAAGGAAAATTCCAGAAGCTGCTCATGAATTGTTTGAGCGGGACGATCACCTGATTGTCCATGGAGAAGCCGCCGAGAAAATTGCCCCGTTTGTCGAGCACCCCGATGACTTCGAGCTGCGCGCTGCCGACCTTGATGCGTTTGCCCAGGGGCGGCTCGTTCACGAAGAGATTGCTGGCCACTTGGGATCCGAGCACACAAACAGGGCGGCCTCCCTCCACTTCGCCGGACGTCATGAAGCGGCCGAGCTGGACGGCGATGTTGTCCGTCTGCAGCATTTGGTCGGTGGTTCCGATGACACGGACGCGCACGGAGTTTTTGTTTTTGTAGCCCACGGGCTGGCCGGTGACGGCGATGGGCGAGACGGCGCGGGCCGTGGTCATCATGCGTTCGACCGCCTGGGCCTGGGCATAGTTGATTTCGCGCCGGCTCTGGGAGCGGATCCAATCCTCGTAGGAGTTATTGAGCCAGGAGAAGCGGCTGACGAAGAGCACGTCGGCGCCCATGGAGGAAATGCTGGTCATGAAGGCGCGATTGAGGCCTTCGATGGCGGTGCCCATCAGAGTCACGGTGACCACGCCGATGACGATGCCGAGCGTGGTCAGCGCCGAGCGCAGGCGGTTTGCGCGCAATGCGTCCCAGGCGATGCGGAGCCCTTCGATCAACTCGGTCAGGGGCATCATGGCGGGGAAGCGGGCACGGGGTGAGGCCGGAGCCTTTGATCGTCGGCCAGAGCCTCGTCGCTGGCGATCAAACCGTCGCGGATGCGGATGATGCGCCGGGAATGACGGGCGACCTCTTCCTCGTGGGTCACCACGAGGATGGTATTGCCTTTCGCGGAGAGCTCGTCGAAAAGCGCGAGGATCTCCTGTCCGGTTCGCGAGTCGAGGTTGCCGGTGGGTTCATCGGCGAGGAGGATGGAAGGGTCATTGACGAGGGCGCGGGCGATGGCGACGCGCTGGCGCTGGCCGCCGGACATTTCGTTGGGTTTGTGGTGGACCCGGTCGGCGAGGCCGACGTGGGCAAGGCGGTCCAAGGCCATGCGGCGCCGATCTTCGGGGGGGATGCCGCCATAGATCAGGGGTAATTCGACATTGCGCAGAGCGCTCGCGCGGGGCAGCAGGTTGAAGGTTTGGAAGACGAACCCGATTTCTTTGTTGCGGATTTCGGCGAGCTGGTTGTCGTCCATCCGGCTGACATCGGTCCCGTTGAGGTCGTAGCTGCCGGAGCTGGGAGTGTCGAGGCAGCCGAGGAGATTCATGAGGGTTGATTTGCCCGAACCGGAGGGGCCCATGATGGCGACGTATTCGCCGCGCTCGATGGAGAGCGAGACATCGCGCAGGGCGAAGATGGTTTCGGCGCCCATTTCGTAGCGCCGGGAGATGTTGCGAATGCGGATAAGGCTCACGGCAGGCGGTTTGCAGCGTCCGGGTTACTTGGCGGGTTCTCCCGGCTTTTCGGATCCTTTGACCTCGATCTTGATTTTCTTGCCGTCCTCCAGTTCGCGGCTGATGGCCTGGTGGCTACCGGAAACGATTTCCTGGCCTTCGGTCACGCCCTCGAGAATCTCGGTGTGATTGTCGTCGCTGATGCCGGGTTTGACGCGGATCATCCTGGCCACGTCGCCTTCCTTGGCGAAGACCACTTCGACCGGCTTGTCGGATTCATCCTTGCGGCGCGTGGAATCGGGCGACGTCGGAGCGGGGACGGGTTTCGAATTTTCGGCGCCCGCTGTTCCGGGTTTGTCGTTCTTCTTGGGGAGGCGGGTGGTAACGCTTTGGATGGGCACGGTCAGCACGTTGGTGCGGTAGCGGGTTTCGACTTCGGCGGTGACGGTCATGCCCGGGCGGAAGATTTCCTTTTCCTGAATGCGAATACGGACCTCGAACTTGGTCGCGTCCTGGGACGAGGAGGAGGAAGAGGACATGGAGCCGATCCCGGAGAGGCCTTTGGAGGAATTGGCGATTTCGGTCACGAGGCCGCTGAACTTGCGGTCGCGGAAGGCGTCCACTTCGAGCCGGGCTTTTTGGCCCAGGGCGATGAGGACGACGTCGATCTCGCCGATATCGACTCGCGCTTCCATTTCATTGAGGTCGGCGACGATCATGACTTCGGTGCCGGCCATCATGGCGGTGCCGACGACGCGCTCGCCGAGTTGGGAGTTGAGCCGGGAAATCGTACCATCGATGGGGGAGACGATCGTGGTCTTGGCGAGGTCTTCCGTGGCTTTTTCCAGGGAGGCCTTGGCCATCTCGACTTGATGGGTGGCGCTTTGGAGTTGGGCTTTGGCGACTTCAAAAGAGGTTTTCACGTCGAGGAAGAGCGACTCTGAAATCAGGCTCCTTTTCATCAATTCCTCGTGCCGTTTGAACTCGGTATCGGCCTTGTCGAGGTTCACCGTGGCGGTTTGCTTCGCCGCCAGCGAAGCTTGGAAGCTGGCATGGGAGGATCTCCGACTGGCTTCGTAGAAGTCCGGTTTGATTTTAAGCAGCAAATCGCCCTTCTTGACCAATTGTCCCTCTTTGACGGGGAGGGCGATGATTTCGCCGCTGACCTCGGGGCTGATTTTGACCTGGATCACCGGTTGAATCCGCCCGTTGGCCACGACCAGTTCGGTCAGATTTCGACGACTCACCTTTTCGGTCTGGATCGCGATCACGGGCTGGCGTTTCTTGTAGAAGTAATAGCCCGTTCCCCCGCCCCCGAGGAGCACGAGGATCAGGACCACCCAGAGGATCGTTTTCCCCCTGCCTTTTTGGGTTGTCGTCATGATTCAGTCGATTTGCGGCCTAGCCCGATGGCTCGGGTCGGATTCATGGTCCGGCTGAAAACCACCGCCGCGATATGAATCAGACACCACGAAGGGCTCATTTGTTTCCAGAACCTTGCTGAAAGGAACGTTCTTGTCACCTGAAGGCTTGATTGGAACCCACGGACCAGCGCTCGCCATGGTGCAGGACGCGATAGGGCTGGTCCAGGTTGCAGGCGGCAGACTCGAAGTCCGCGGGACTGGCGGTGTTGAACTCGAACATGTCGTAGTGGCAGGGAATGACGAGGGCAGCGCCGATGTCTTTCGCCAATTGCGCCGCCTCGGGCCCCCACAAGTTTCCCGCCACCCGCCGTTCCTGTCCACGTCCATTGATGGGCAGGAGCGCCACATCGGGGCGGAACGGCCGCAAGAGATCGACCATGCCTTCGTAGCGCATGGTGTCTCCGCTGTGATAAATCGTCCATGGACCGAGTCGGAACACATAACCCAGATAACAGCACCGGCCCAGGGCGTCTCGATCGATCGCCTCGTGGGCGGCGGGGACGGCGTGGATGTTCAGGGGTCCCAACGCGAGGTCCTGGCCTGCGTCGAGGGAATCCAGGCGCGAAGGATCCAAGCCGAGGCGTTTTCCGGCGAAAGCCACGTTGGCCGCAGGCACGACGATACGCAGGGAAGGATTGCGATGCAGAATCGGCCTCAGGGTTTCGGCATCGAGATGGTCGGTGTGATTGTGGCTGGAAGTTGCGGCGTCGATGCCAGCGAGTTCGCCTGGATTCACGACGAGACCCGTCATGCGGACGTGCGGTTTGTCGGTGGTGGCGTACTTGGTGGTCAGCGCATCGGAAAGGTACGGATCGATCAGGAGGGCAAAGCCGTTCCAGGCCGCGAGGAATCCGCTTTGGCCGAGCCACCACAAGTGGAGCCGTTCGCGGTCAGCGCGAGCATGGGCGACGTCGTCGAGGAACGCGGCACCGCTGAGGAAAGGCGCTTGCACAGGGCGGGCTAGGCTGGCGGCAAGCCTCGTTCCTGCCGGACTTTTTCCACACCGGCGACGAGGTGGCGAAGCTTTTGTTTTGCCGCCCACCTTGCCGTTTGACTCAAGCCGCAATCCGGGGCGAAAGAGAGCCGTTCTGCCGGAGCGTGGACCAGACAAGCGCGGACGCGCGCCGCGATGTCGTCCGGGGTTTCCACGTGATAACTCTTGACATCGACGATGCCGACGGCGGCGTCCTTGGAACGGGCAATGGCGGCGAGCAGGTCGAGTTCAGAGAATTCGCGGCTGGCCATTTCGAGGTGGATTTCGTCCACATGCATGTCGAGGAAAGCCGGAAACATGGGGGCGTAGCGGCGGGGGCCGACGGCACGGCCCTTGTAGTTTCCGAAGCAGAGGTGCGTGGAGAGCCGGCATCGCCCACGGACCGGTTCAACCGTGCGGTTGAAGATATCGACGAAACGTCGGGGATCCTCGCGATAGGCGTAGCAGCTCATGGAGGGTTCATCCACGGTAATCTCGGAGCACCCTTCATCGGCCAGGGCTTCGAGTTCAGCCCGCACGAACGGGAGCAGCGCTTCGGTCAACGCCCAGCGGTCCGGATACTGGGCGTTGGGGACCAGCCGTCCGCTCAGGGTGTAGGGTCCGGGCACGCTGGCTTTGAGGGCTGGTTTGGGGTTGAGCAACTCGAGCTGGGGGGAGGCGAGGCGGCGCAGGCGGCGAAAATCCTCGACCGCGCCCAATCCGCGGGGAGCAGACAGGGTGCGAACCACCTTGTGTCGTCCGCGCTGGTCATGGGCAGGCGGACCGAACACCCGGGGCGGAGCCGATTCGAGTTCGAGTCCATCCAGGAATCCGTAGAAGGAGAGATTGAAATCGAGCCGGGTTTGTTCCCCATCGGTGATGACATCGAGGCCGGCTTCGAGTTGATCGCGCACCGCGATGGTCACCGCGTCCTCGATCAGTTCGGCGCGGTCGGATTCTCCGAAGCGGTCCAGGTGTTGGCAGGCGAATTCGAGCCAACTGGGGAACGGGTAACTGCCGATGACGGTGGTGCGCAGGGGACGTTCTTTCATGAGCATTCGAACCGTTCGTTCAAGGATCCAAGGTCCGCGGGACTAGACGCGCGGTTGCTGGTAGAGCCGGGCCATGCGATCCGCGTGCTCGTCGTAGGCGGATTCGAACAACTGGGTGGCGCGATCTCCACCCACGAGCGCGCCGGCTGTCAGCACTTTCGGCGGCTGACCCGCGGCCGTGAGTCGGGCGGCCACTTCAGCTTTGATCGCATTGACGAGCAGGCAGCCTCCGATCGTCGAGCCGGGGGAAACCGGCGTATCCAGGCCGGGCACGGTGACCATGGCGTCGCCAACCGGGGCGCCTGTATTGAGGACTAGGTCCGCCGTTTCGTGGAGCTTGTGTCCGCGCGGATGGCGGCTGGTGCTGGCGTCCGCGTGGGCGCGGCTGACGATGGCCACGACTTTCACCCCTCTGGCGCGGAACAATTCGGCCATTTCAACCGGTACGACATTGCATCCGCTGGAGGACACGATGAGGGCGGTGTCGGCGGGGGCGAGATGGAAATTCCGGAGGATGCGGGCGGCCAAGCCGGACACATTTTCGAGAAACATGGCCTGGCGCTGGCCGTTGGCGCCGACGACGAGATTGTGGAAGCTGAGGGAGAGTTCGACGATGGGGTTGAATCCGGGGAACGATCCGTAGCGGGGCCACATTTCCTCAACCAGGATCCGGCTATGCCCGGAGCCGAAGAGATGCACGACGCGGCCGGCGAGAATGGAGGCGGCAAACCAGTCCGCGGCCGTGCGAATGGCATCGAGTTGGGACTCCACCGTGCCGACGAGACCTGCGGCCCGCGTCAGGAAGTCGCGGGCTGGAGAGGTGGAATCCATGCCGGGGGTGGTTTGGAAAGATCCGGGGGCTATTTTTTCTCCGCTTTGGGCTCGGTCACCTTTTTGTAAACGTCCATGCGGGGGGCTTCGTCGCGTTCGCGATCGAAATTGGAAGCCATGGTGAGGGAGTCATAGCCCAATTGATACAGATTGAGGCGGTCGTCGTTGACCTCGCTGAGCTCGTTTTCATTGACACCACCCTTGATGTCGCCGAAGCGAAGCGCCTGGAAGACTCCTTGTTTCTCGATTTTCACCGAGCCTTCAGCGTAGAGCCGGAGGGAACCGTCCGCGTCCTGCATGCGGAACTTGAACTTGCCGGCCTTGATTTCGAGGGTGAGTTTGGCGACTTCGCCATCGGGCGACTTGCGCTCGGTTTTCCAGGTCCCGTTCAGGCGATCGAGATCATTGGCGAGAGAGAACGTCGCCAGTCCGAGGGAAAACAACAGGACGAGGAGGGAACGAGGAAACAGTTTTTTCATAATGCGAGAGATGGATGCGTTGACCGAGCGTTGCGGGGCCGATGGTTGAAGGCGTCCGCTGCCGAACTCAAGCGAAAAGGCCCAGCCCGACGCGATGACCACGCGCTGTGGCTGGTGTCTCGACTCCGCCGCGCTCGGGGATGGAAAGGGGGGATTTTGGGGGAGCGCGGCTGCGTGCGAAGCGCCAGTCGCAACGAAGCCGAATGAAATCGAGCTGGGTGACTTGAACCTCAACGGAGCAGTTGAGCGGTTGCGCCTGCGTCCCGACAAGCTGCCACGAGGGCTTGGCAAGGCTGCCGGGTTGGGCAAATCTTGGCGGATGACGACGGCGGAAAATGAGTTGTTGGAGGCATTGTTGGAACTGGAGCGGAGTATTCAACCGTCAGGCTCGGCAGGGGCCAACGTCAGTTTTCAGGCGTTGTTTGCCCGCATCGACGAGGCCGGGGCCAAACTGGGTCCGGGTATCGACCCGGCCCTGAGGCATTATCTGCAAAAGAAGAGCTACCAGAAAGCCCGGATGTTTCTCCAGGGACGCGAGGCGGAAAATCAGCGCGGTCCCTGTGGCCACGTCGAGTAGGCGAAACCGGACGACACATGTTGAGTCCGGAGGATACCATCGCGGCTATTGCCACGCCTTTGGGCGAGGCCGCCCTGGGCCTCGTGCGATTAAGTGGTCCTCGCTGCCTTGAGGTCGCGGATCGCTGCTTTCGTCCCTCAGGCCAAGGCAGCCTTCCCAGCCATTGCGCCACACACACGGCGCATTACGGTCATATCGTGCGGGATGGAAGGGTGGTGGATGAAGTCATGGTGTTGATCCTGCGCGCCCCGCGCACGTTCACCCGCGAGGATTCGGTTGAGATTGGGTGTCACGGAGGACTGGTGGTCGTGAAAGCCGTGTTGGAAGCCGTCCTCGCAGCGGGAGCGCGTCCGGCCGAACCCGGTGAGTTCACCCGGCGCGCCTTTTTGAGCGGCCGGATCGATTTGACCCAGGCTGAAGCGGTTGCGGACTTGATCCATGCGCGCACGGAGTTCGCCGCGTCGGTAGCTCAGGAGCAACTGGCGGGGAAACTTTCCAAGCAAATCGAAGCGTTGCGCGCCGAGTTGATGGAGGCGCTCGCGGTGGTGGAGGCCCATATTGACTTTCCCGAGGAGGATCTCCCGCCCCAGACGCAGGCTGGCTTATGGGATCGAGTGACGCGCGCGCGAGCGTTCGTCGGGCGGCTTCTCGCTCGAGCAGGCGAAGGACAGGTCTTGAGGCGTGGTTTGCGCGCCGCGCTCGTGGGACGTCCCAACGCGGGCAAGTCCAGTCTGCTCAATCATCTTCTCGGCCATGAACGCGCCATCGTGTCTCCGACGCCGGGCACCACACGGGACACCATCGAGGAGACGGCCTCGATTCGCGGCATTCCTGTGATCTTCATCGACACCGCGGGGATGCGGGAAACGGCCGACGCGGTGGAACGGGAAGGAGTGGAACGCAGCCGGCGAGCCATGGGCACCGCCGATCTGGTTTTGCATGTTGTGGATCAGTCGGAACCACCCCATTCGGACGACCTCTCCCTGTTGGCGGATGGATCGGGATCGAAGTCGATCCTGATCTTGAACAAGTGCGATCGGTCGTGTCATCCGGACTGGACTCGGGTCGTGGATTTGCGCGAGGCGGTTCGCATCAGTTGCCTGGAAGGGACGGGCTTGGAGGACTTGAAAGAGGTTGTTTCCCGGCGCGTCTGGCAGGGCGGCGGTCCGGCCGAATCATGGCAGTTGATGATCAACGCGCGTCATCAAGACGCGCTGCGGCGGGCGGGGGAAGCCTTGGAGAAGGCGCAAGCAGCGATGGAGTCAAACTGGACGCTCGAGATCGCCGCGATGGAGTTGCGCGCCGCGGCGGGCGCGGCGGGCGAGGTGGTGGGGAAAACCTCGACCGAAGACTTGCTGGACCTCATTTTTAGCAAGTTCTGCATTGGGAAATAGTCCTTCCGGCGATCGTCAGGCCAGGATTTCCCGAATCGGACTGCCGTAGTCGATTTCCAAACGCTTGCGCCCGGGAATATCCAAACGGCGCGATTCCAGACCCAGCAGATGCAGGACCGTGGCGTGCAGGTCGGTCACGTAGTGTCCTGGACCCAGAGCGTGATAACCCAGTTCGTCCGTGGCGCCATGGATGGAGCCCGGCTTCACGCCCGCGCCGGCAAACCAAATCGTGAAACCATGCGGATGATGATCGCGCCCGTCCTTGCCCCCGGCGCGCTGTTCCAGTCCGGGGGTTCGTCCGAATTCCGTGCAGAACACCACCAGGACATCCTTGTCGAGGCCGCGTTGCTTGAGATCGCGAAGCAAACCGGCGGTGGGGAGATCCACGGACGCGCAGAGTTTTTCGTGATTATCCTTCAACTTTTGGTGCGAATCCCACCCACCCAGGCGGCTGGGATAGGCGAGGACGAAGCGGACGCCGCGTTCCACGAGGCGGCGCGCGGCGAGGAAGCGTTCCCCGGCGACTTTGGTATGGTCTTGGTCGAGTCCGTAGAGTTTGCGGATGTGCGCCGACTCGGCTTCGAGGCGCATGGCCTCGGGCACGGCAGACTGCATTTTGAAGGCAAGCTCGTAGGCCTTGATGCGGGCTTGAAGGCGTTCGTCGTGGGGATGCCGTTCGGCGGCCAAGCGATTGAGATCGTGGACCAACTCGAACTCGCGGGCCTGTTCCTCGAGGGTCATCCCGGGCTGTCGAACTCCGAAGGGAAGCGGGTTTTGGGGATCGGTTTCAAGCGGGACGCCCGCGTGCTCGGGGCCGAGGTAGTGAGCATGCGCACATTCGCTGGAGTTGTGTGCTTTGGGAAGTCCGACCGTGACAAAACTGGGCAGGTTGTCATTCACACTGCCAAGCCCGTAGTGAATCCAGGAACCGATGCTGGGCTGAGTCTCGTCCAGGCGATGGCGCCCGGTATGAATCTGGTTCTCAGCCCAATGATCGTTGTCGGTGGTCCACATGTTGCGGACCCAGGCGATGTCGTCGGCACATCCGGCAAGGTGAGGCCACCAATCGGTGATCCCGATCCCGCACTGGCCCCGTGATTTCCACCCGACCTGCATGGGGTAGATGATCGGGTACACATCGCGAATGTTGATGTCGTCCGCGGGAACGGACCGGAAGCGCTTTTGGTGGAGCGGCGAATGGAGCGGGTTGGCGAAAGGCGTTTTGTCGAAGGTTTTCCCCGCGTGCTCATTCAAGGCCGGCTTGGGATCGAAGGTCTCCATGTGGCTGTAGCCGCCGCTGAGAAAAATCCAGATGACGGATTTGGCTTTTGGAGGGAAGAGGGGCTGGCCGGTAGGCGGCTTCCAAGGGAGGTGAGCGGAGTCGCCGGCGCGGGCGTATCCGTCACGCCAAAGCATGGAACCGAGGGTCAGACCGGCAAAACCCATGCCCATGTCGGACAAGAAACTTCGCCGGGGAAATCGGCCGCAGAAGGTGCAGTCAGAGTTCATCGGATGGTGACGAATTCGTGGTGGTTGAACAGGGCGTGAACCAATCCGGCGCGCGCGGCCAGGACAAGGGTTTCCGTGGAATCCTGGCGAGGGGCTCCGGGTGCGGAGGATAACGCCGAAGGCTTCAAGTCGAGGAACGAGACGGCCTTGGCGACCTCAGCCTCGGTCGGGCGCCGGGCCAGAATATGTTCCCACGCGTGTTGAACAAATTGGCGGGCGTCGGTGATCGGCGCCAGTTTGCCAGCCAGCGCCCGGCTTTGGTCAAACCCCAGCTTGCTGTTGGAAAGTGCCAAAGCCTGCTGGGGCACGATTGTTTGGCTGCGCCGGTAGCATTCGTTCGGATTCGGCGCGTCGAAGAGCTCGGCGAAGGCACTTTGGCCGAGGGGTTCAGGGAAGCACTCGAAATAGAGGCTGCGATGACGATTCGTTTCGGCCTGGCTGTTGGGGAGAGGGTATCCCACCGCCTTGAAGTCGAGCTCGCCGGCGAGATGGAGCAGGCTGTCCCGCAGCACTTCGGCTTCCATCTGGCCGGCGTTCATGCGCCAGAAGAGCTTGTTTTCGGGATCCTTTTCCCGTTGCGTCGCAAACCGCTTGGCGGCGGCTTCCGAATCGTCGGGGGAAGAGGCTTGGCGATAGGTTTGACTGGTGACGATGAGACGGTGCAGGTGCTTCATGCTCCAGCCGTGCTCCATCAAGTCGGCGGCGAGCCAGTCCAGGAGCTCGGGGTGCGCAGGTTGACTTCCGTTGCGTCCGAGATCGAACGTGGTTGCGACGAGGGGCGTGTGGAAGTGACGCGTCCAAATATGATTCACGGCGACGCGTGCGGTGAGGGGATTCTCAGGACTCGCGAGCCATCGGGCGAGAGCCGCGCGGCGTCCGGTGCTTTGCGAGGGGTACTTTGGCGAGAAGGGGGTGTGAGCCAGCAGGTTGGTTTGCAAGTTGGCCGGAAGCGCTTCCAAACGTCTGCGTTGGGCGGTGACCTTTTCGGAGGCACTCTTGCGGGCGGCTTCGGCTTTAACCTTTTCCTCTTTGGATTCGGCAGCGCCGCCCGCTTTCCGCCGCGCTTCCGCCATGGCTTGCTCGGCTTCGAACAACGCGAGAGAAGCTTCCGCCTCGTCGAGCTCGGCCTCGGCTTTGCGAAGCGCAAGCCGTTTCTCGGCGGTGATGGCGGATTGGGAAACATCGGATGCGGGCTGCGACGAGGCGGCCGGGGTGGGAGGCGGGAGCGGAGCTCCGTCGGCGGCCAATCGATTCTGCACCGCTTCGAGATCTGCCTGGGCAATCCGCCATTGGTTGAAGCGTTGTCGGCTCAGGGTTTCAGCCGCCAGCCAGCGGGAGAAGGCTTGCGCGCGCTCGACGGGTGCGAGGGACGGCGAAAACTGGGCGCGTGCCTCTTCGAACTCACGATCGGCTTTCTCACGGGCGTTGACGGCTTCATCGAGAGCTCGCAGCCGTTTGGCCAGCTCAGCCTCGCGGATGAAAGCTTTGGATCCCGGATAAGACGCCTGGGAGGGAAGATGGACCCGTTCGGCGGCCAGAGGGTCGGCGCGCAGGAATCGCGGCAGGCCGGGTTCGACGGTTGGTTTGCCATCGGGAAAGCTTCGTTCATCTCCGCGCAAGTAGATGAACGTCCTGGCGTCGAGGGTTTCGTCGAAGACGCTGACGATGCCGTTGGTGACGACGCGGCGCAGGGTGCTGTAATCGTATTTTTGGAAGGGGCCCGGATCCGCCTCGCCTTGAACCCAGTCCTGGCGCACTTGAATCGGTTCGAAGAACGCGCGGAACCGGAAATAATCCTCGTGCCGGATGGGATCGTACTTGTGGTCGTGGCAATGCGCGCAGTTGAAAGTGAGTCCAAGGAACGCTTTGCCGGTATGCTCCACGACATCGCGGAGCCATTGATTTTTGTTGAGCGCGTACCAATTGCGCACGAGATAGCCGGTGGCCGCGCGCGCGCCGTCGTCCTGGGGAGCGAGTTCGTCGCCGGCGAGCATCTCGGCCAGCATCCTGTCATAGCCTTTGTCCTCGTTGAGCGATCGAACGATCCACTCGCGCCAGCGCCAGACCTGGGGGGCGCTGTTCCAGACATCGGGCACCTGGCGGCGTCCGTACCAATCGCTGTATCGCCAGATATCCATCCAATGACGAGCCCACCGTTCACCATGAGCGGGGGCATTGAGAAGGCGATCCACAACCCGCTCGTAAGCGTCCTCGGAGGAATCGTCGAGAAAGGCTTCGATTTCAGCGCGGGTGGGTGGATGCCCGGCCAAATCGAGATAGACCCGGCGGAGCAAAATCGATTTGGGAGCCTGACCCAGGGAGGAAAGCCCCGCCGCCTGACGCCGGGTGGAAATCCAAGCGTCAATGGGATTCGCCGGTCCGTGGAACGCGAAGAAAGCCGCCACGGTAGGATCGGACTTCTCGGCGACAAGGGTCAATGCCGCGGAGGGGAGTGGCGCTTTGACTGGAGGTTTGAACGCCCAATGATCCTTGGGGTCGGATTCGGGTTTCTCGTCCGGCGGGGCGGTGGCGCCGGCGAGGATCCAGGCGCGAAACTTTGCTTGTTGCTCGGCGGACAACGGTTCTCCTTCGGGAGGCATCCGCTCGTCGGCGTCATGGGAATCGATGCGTGCGAGGAGCGAGCTCTCGTCCGGTTTGCCGGGCTGAACGACGGGGCCTTTCTTGCTGCCTCGCAACATGGACGCGGCTGTATCGAGCCGCAGGCCCGCTTTTTGTTCGAGCGCGCCGTGGCAGCTGTAACAGCGGGCTTTGAGGAGCGGTTTGACATCGCGGGCATAGTCCACGCCTTCGGCCGCCCGGCCGGTCAGGGCGGTGAGGCAGCACATCCAGAAAATGACGCGAGGCCAGGGCATGGGGTTCGATCAGGATCCGCATCCTGGCACAAAGTGTGGACCGATTCAACTGGGCGGTGTGAGGTTCCCGTAGTTCCGGTGCATCTGCTGGTTGCCGGGGCTCGCCGTTCATGGCGCTTCCGCTCGCTCCCCTCGGCCGCGGCGCTCTCCTCCCGTTCCATGGCCCGCCCTGGGTGGATGCCTTCGCCCCGGATGATCGACCGTCTGGGTGCAACTCCAGGACAGAGAGGAATTCTCCACTCATCCGCGCGATCCGAGCGGCTGCTGGCGGCGAAGCTCAAACTAAGCGGGTGGACTGCGGCGCGACGGACCCTTGCCTGCTGATCAGGTGATCGAACTCTCCCCGCTCAGAAAATCCACCACGGCCGATCCGATTTGCAAACACGCCGTGGCGGCGGGAGATGGGGCATTGATGACATGGACCATGCGTCGATCGCGAATCAGTTCGAAGTCGTCCACCAAGGCGCCGTCCGGACGCACCGCTTGCGCGCGAATGCCCGCCGGAATGGGCGTCAGGTCCTCAGCCCCTACTTCCGGGATGAGTCGTTGCAAGGCTTTGACGAAGGCCGCCTTGGACAAGCATCGATGGAACTCGCCCATGCCCATTCGCCAATGCTTGGCCGCCAGCTTCCGGAAACCGGGAAACGTCAGCATTTCCCAAGTGTCCCCCCAATTCACATCCGAAAACCGGTAACTCTCCCGCCCGAAGGCCAGGACCGCATTGGGTCCGCACTCCAACCCTCCTTCAATCATGCGTGTAAAATGCACCCCTAAGAAAGGGAACTGAGGATCCGGCACAGGATAAATCAAGTTCCGGCACAGATGGGTGCGCCCGGGCCGAATCTCGAAATACTCGCCGCGGAACGGAATGATTTGGGATTGGGCGTTTGCCCCGGCCAGACGCGCCAGCCGGTCGGAATGCAGACCGCCGCAATTGACGCCGAGGGAAGCGGTCCATTCCTGGTCTCCTGCTCGCAGGACCACTCCATCCTCGCGCGCTTCCAGCGATTCCACGTGCGCCCCGGTCTCCACGGATCCGCCCGCGCCCCGGATCAAGCGGGCGAGCGTTTCGCACACGCCGGGGTAATCCACAATGCCGGCATCGTGAACCTGAATCGCCGCGATCCCGGCGCAATGCGGTTCCAGCTCCCGAATGCGTTCGGGCCCCACCTTTTCGCACCGCACGCCATTGGCGCGGCCGCGTTCGAAAAGGGTGTCCATCCGCGGCAGTTCTTGAGGGTCCGTGGCCACAATCAGTTTCCCGCACAGGTCGTGGGCAATGCGGTGTTCCTGACAGAATTGGATGAGCGCTTCGCGTCCGGCCCGGCAGTGAAGCGCTTTGCGTGAGCCGGGCTTGTAGTAAATTCCCGAGTGAATGACGCCGGAGTTGCGTCCCGTCTGGTGAGAAGCGAGCCGGGATTCCTTCTCGAGGACGAGCACCTTGCCGCCCGGATGGCGCCTGGCGAAGGTCCACGCGGCAGCCAATCCCACGATGCCACCGCCGACCACGGCGAGATCGAATCGATTCACGTCGGCATCCTGACTAATTCTTGGCGGGGCGTCGGAAGACCTTGTGAAGGGCCGCTTGATCCGTGCATTTGATGATCATTTCATCGATGGTGACGTGTTTGGGCCGGCTAGCCACCCAAACGAGGGTCTCGGCGACGTCATCGGCCGTGAGCGGCTCCACTCCTTCATACACTTTGGCGGCCTTGGCGGCGTCCCCGGAAAAACGCACCAGGGAAAACTCGGTTTCAGCCATGCCTGGATCCACGGTCGTGACTCGAATGCCGGTGCCCGAAAGCTCCAGCCGCAAAGCCTTGGTGATTTGCAATTCGCCCGCCTTGGCCGCGCAATAGGCCGCGCCGCCTTCGTAAGCCACGCGTCCCGCGATCGAACCGATGTTGATCAAACTCGATCCGGAACGCTGGCGCAGCAGGGGCAGCATCGCGCGGGACATGCGCAGCACCCCGAGCACGTTGGTCTGCATCATCCATTCCCAGTCGGCGTCCTTGCCGGTCTCCACGGTGTCCAATCCTTTGGCACCGCCCGCATTGTTGATCAGCACGTCCAAGCCTCCGGGGGTCGTGGATTTGGCCCACTGGGCGAACTGTTCGACGCTCGGGGTGCTGCTGACATCGAGTTCATGGCTGAGGGCCTGGGGAGCTCCGGCTTCCCGGCAGCGTTGCGCGACCTCGTTCAGCTTGGCGACACGGCGGGCGCCCAGGAGCAGGTTCGCTCCTTCTCGCGCGAACGCCACGGCCGCGGCGGCGCCGAATCCGCTCGAGGCTCCGGTGATGAGGACCCATTGATGGGCAAAACGTGTTGGCATGCGCCGGTTGTACCAGGAAGGAATCCTGGATCAAGTCCAGCCCCTGAAAACGATTCGGCCCCGGCGTTGCCGCGTGCACCACGGCCAATCTGCGGGTGCACCGAATTCAGGCCGGTGCATCCAGAGGTTGCCGGTGACCGGGTTGTCGTGGTCACGCAGACAGCCCTGTCTGCTGTGGCGCAGGCGGCCCAGCCTGCGGGGCGACGAAGGAAACCCGGCGTGTGGAGAGCATCGATGGGCCTCGTTCTTCACCCGCCGGGCAGACGGGCCGTCGGCGATACGGCAGGCTGGGCCGCCTGCGCCACATTAGAGACCAGTTCGGGATTCACGGGAATTGAGGCACCCTCCCGGTTCCATCCTTGCTGGATGAGCACCTTACGCTTAGTTTCGGGGCAATGGATCACGACGCTCCCGCCTCTTCGTCGCCGGGCTGCCCCTCCGATGCCGCTGCGGAGGACGCTTCGACTTGTCCGCCGTCACCTCCACCCATCATCCCTCCGCCCCCGCCCATCGTGCCCCGGTCCTTTCCTTCCGCCGCCCCGCCGACTGCGCCGCCCCCCTCGCGGGCGCCGCGATCCAGGATGCGTTTCTGGGTGGTGTTGCTGCTGGTCGTGGGTGGGTTTGGAATCTGGGTGCTCTATGCACTCGTTTCGGGCTTCAAAGAGGGCTTGGCTCATTTTTCCCATGTGTCCGATCACGCCAATGGCGATTCGCTCGTGGAAACGGTGGTGGTGAACAACCATTCCAGGAACAAAATCGCGCTCGTTCGCATTGAAGGCATCATCATGGATGAGGCCTTCGATCCTTCTGGGCGTTCGACGGTTGATCTCATCCAGGAACAGTTCGACCGGGCGGCGGACGATGACCGCGTCAAGGCGGTGCTCTTGAAGATCGACTCCCCGGGCGGGGAGGTGCTGGCGGCGGACCGGATCTACAAGATCATTCGTGATTTTCAAAAAGAAACAAAGAAGCCCGTGATTGCCGCGATGGGCAGCCTGGCGGCTTCGGGCGGATACTACGTCGCCGCTCCGTGCCGGTGGATCGTGGCCAATGAATTGACCATCACCGGCAGCATCGGAGTCATCATGCATAGCTACAATTACCGTGCATTGATGGACAAAGTCGGCGTGCGTCCGGAAGTCTATAAAAGCGGGAAATTCAAGGACATGCTGAGCGGGGACCGGTTGGAAGTCCTGCCCGAGGAAAAAGAAATGATGCAGTCCATGATCAACGAGACGTATGAACGCTTCAAGACGGTCATCCTTGAGGGACGGCGCTGGGCGGGGGAAAAGAACGGCGACACCGGTGGAAAGCTGGCGGAAGACTGGGTGCAGCACGCGGATGGACGGATCTTCTCGGGCCGCCAGGCGCGAGACAAGGGCTTCGTCGATGAACTCGGCGATCAAAGCTCCGCGATCAAGAAAGCTTTGGAAATCGCCGGCATCCCGGACGCCAACATTGTCAGCTTTAAGGAACCTTTCGAATTCGGGAGCCTCTTCAGACTCTTCGGCAAGACGGAATCGCGGTCCGTCAAAATCGAACTCGGGCTGGACTGGCCCAAGCTCAAGGCCGGGCGGCTTTATCTGGTTTCAAGCCACTTGTTCGGAGAACGTTGATCGCCGGGTTCTCTCGGATGGGAGAAACGGCATCGAAGGGTCCGGGCGAGTGGGCTCTTGCGATCAAACCGGCTCGTTGCCGCCGCTTTGCACCCAGCGCGTGACCCGTTCGAGCGCGGCCTCGGGGCTGGCCAAGACAACCGTTCCACCTCGAGGCTTCAGTTCGACTTCGCCTTTGGCCAGCGACTTCTCCCCGACGGCGATGCGCAACGGGATGCCAATCAAATCGGCGTCTTTGAACTTTACCCCCGGACGATCGTCACGGTCATCCAGCAGAACATCCACGCCTCGGGCCTGCAATTGCTCGTAGAGCCGGGTTGCGGTGTCCATGACGGGTGTTCCGGGCTGGATGGCGAGGGGCGTGATGACGACGCTGTAAGGGGCCACGGGCAACGGCCAAAGCACACCGTCCTTGTCGTTGCACTGTTCAATGACCGCTTGCAGGGTGCGGGTGACTCCAATGCCGTAACAGCCCATAAACGCGGGCTGTTGCTTGCCCTGCTCGTCGAGGAAAAGGGCGTTCATCGCCTGGCTATATTTGGTGCCCAGCTTGAAAACGTGGCCGACTTCGATCGCCCGCCGGATTTTCAGCGGAAGCCCGGAGGTCACGCAAAGTTCTCCTTCGCGGACCGTGCGCAAATCGTGCCAGGCGCTGACGCGAATATCCCGTGTCATGGACACGTGGCGGAAATGAAAACCATCCTCGTTCGCGCCCGTCGTCATGCCGTTCGCGCTCCGCAGCGTCTCGTCCGCGTACACTGTCAACTGATCGACACCCACGGCTCCCAGGCTTCCAGGCTTGGCGCCCAAGGCACCTTGGATTTCTTCCGGCGTGGCCGGTCTGAACGTTGTGGTGCCGAGTTGGGCGGCCAGCTTGGCTTCGTTCAACTGATCGTCGCCGCGGATCAGGACCAGCACCGCTTTGCCCTCCACCAGATACACCAGCGTCTTGATCTGTTGTTCGGGGCGCACGCTGTAGGGGGGTTGGGCGAGCGCTTCGATCGTCACCACACCGGGTGTCGCGAACTTCTCCACCGCGGCTCCCGTGGAGGTTGAAGGCGTCGGCTCAAGGGGGCCCCGACTGGATGCCTTTTCGATGTTTGCGGCGTAACGTCCCGACTCGCAATAAACCACCTCGTTCTCACCCGTTTCGGCCGGGACCATGAACTCGTGGGAAAATTTCCCGCCGATCACGCCCGTGTCGGCCTCTACGGGGAACGCTTTGAGTCCGCATCGCTCGAAGATGCGGGTGTACGCCTCGTACATCTTGTGATAGCTGGTCATGGCCGCCTCGTCGCTGACATCGAAACTGTAGGCGTCCTTCATGATGAATTCGCGCGCGCGCATCAGGCCAAAACGGGGGCGGATCTCGTCGCGGAATTTCACCTGAACCTGATAAAAATTGCGCGGCAACTGACGGTAGGAGCTGATTTCTCCCGCCGCCAGCAGCGTCACGACTTCCTCGTGGGTCGGGCCCAGGACCCATTCCTTGCGCGCTCGATCACGCACCTTGAACAAGACCTCGGAGGCCGTTTTGTAGCGTCCGCTCTGCTGCCAGATCTCCGGGGGCTGAAGCGCGGGCATCAGGATCTCGAGCGCTCCCGCGCGGTCCATTTCCTCCCGGATGATTTGCTCCACCTTGCGCAGGACCCGGAGCCCCAAGGGCAGGAATGTGTAGAGGCCGCCGGCGAGCTTGCGGATCAAGCCGGCCCGGAGAAGGAGTTTGTGCGAGACGATCTCCGCCTCGGCGGGAGTTTCCCGAAGGGTGGGAATGAGAGTCTGGGACCAGCGCATAGTTTGATCATCGCCCCGGCAACTCCGAGGCGGCGGGAAACGTCACCGCCCCAACCCGGTGAGACAAGTCAAAACCACACCTCGGCTGGACCTCCGGTGCATCCACAAGTTGTCTGTCGTGTGGCGCAGGCTGCCCAGCCTGCCGTATCGCCGACGGCCCGTCGGCCCGGCGGGTGAAGAACGAGGCCCTTCCATGCTCTCCACGCGCCTGGCCCGGATCATTCATCCTGAGCTTGAATCCGCGACAGTTTGCCGCGTGAGGGCACGCGGCCTACCATCGCGCCTGGCTCTGTGTTTGGAGGCCCGGTGTCCTCACCGGGCGTCCCGTGCATGAAATATGCGGGCTAATTTCCTTCGTCGCCCCGCAGGCTGGGCAGCCTGCGAAACAGCAGACAGGGCTGTCTGCGTTACCAAGACAACCCGGTCTCCGACAACCTGTGGATGCACCGCTGGACCTCGGGCGCTTCTCGCGTTTTTTGCTCCTTTACCGGAGCGAGGCTTTTCCGAATGGCTGCGGCATCAGCGAATCCAGGCCAGCAACATCCAGGCCGCGAGTCCGGCCGCCACGAGGACCCAAAGCCAATGGGGCCCCTGTCGCTTCCGGGGTTCGTCAAACTCCTCCTCGACGTATCGATCATAGTCGAAACCTTCCTGCGGAAGGCCCAGCCGGTCGGCTTGGGCGTCATCCGACCAGCCGGTGTTCTCATCCGAGCCGCAATCTGGGCACGCACGGGCGCGCTCAGGGATCATGGCTCCGCACTGGGGACAAACGTCGGGCGGCATGGGCCTTATCCCATCCCGGCATATTCCTCGTCCGTCAGGAGGTCCAATCCCATCACGATGTAGTCGTGCGAAACTGCCTGCAGGTCCTTCACGTAGTCCGGCAACCGCAGCAACACGCTGAAGCCGAGCAACGCGAAGACTTTCATGGCGCCTTCCTGGCGGCTGATGAACTCGGCTTCCATTTTTTCAAGGCCGGCGGAGGCCGCAAGGTGAATCAATTCGCTGATCAAGGCGCGGGCCAGTCCTCTCGAACGGAAATCCGGATGCACCATGACGCTGACGCGTCCGATGTGCCTCTTCCATCCGCCGTGCTGTTGATGCAGCGTGGCGGCGGCGGCGACGCGGCCATTCGCCCAGGCCAGCAGAGGCAGATTGCGGTCATAATCGATCTGTTGGCACCACTGGCGAATCAGCGCGCGGTCGGTGACGTGATGCTTGATGAAGAGCCGCTCAGGGGCGGGAATTTCGAGGAAAAACCGGTGGAACGCCTCCTCGTCGGACTCGGCCAGCGGCCGCAATTCGGCGTTCAGGCCGCCCGGAAGAGCCACGGTCTTGGGGTAAACATCCAGCGCGGATTCGAGAGACATGCGATGCCTGATTGAAGGTTGATCAGAGAGTATCGACCTTCAATCCATGCCGCAAGTAAAAGCGGGACGGAGCTGAGTTGCCGTTTCCAGGTTTAAGCTCGAGTTGCCGGTCGAGGAGCAAGCCCAACCTGCGCTTGGCGGTGAACTCAGCCTCGAGTCGGGCGGCGCGCTCGACTTCGACCCGGCGGATCAACCGGGGCAGATCAAGCCCGGATATTTCATGCACGGAACGCCCGGTGAGGACTACAAACACGGAGGCAGTCGCGATGGTAGGCCGCGTGCCCTCACGCGGCAAACTGTCGCGGATTCAAGCTCAGCATGAAATATCCGGGTTAAGCCGTGCGGCCGACGGGGTGAATCGGGTGCCTCACGCCGGGCGACCCGACCCGTCAGATGAAGCAAGCAAACTCCACACTACCTTCCTGTCACCTCGGATGAGGCAGGAAATCGATCGGGGATCGATCCCATCCACTCGTGGGTCTGTTCACCCGAGCCTCCCCGGCGGGCCGCCAGGGATTGCAGCCACGCCTCAGCCGCCTCGATATCGGCGTCGGGCGTGGAGGTCCCCGCCGTAATCCCGACGGTTTCTGCTTGATCGAACCATTCCGGCCTGAGTTCGGAGGCCTGCTCGATCCGGAGCGAGCGCGCGCCAGCGCCGGCGCAGGTGGCGGCCAATTCGCGGGTGTTGTTGCTGTGACGGCCGCCAATCACCACCACCACGTCACAAATACGAGCCAGAGCTTCGGCGGCTTGTTGCCGCTGCTTGGTCGGACGACACACGGTGTCCCGAAACTCCACCGCCGCATCCGGAAAATGCCGCCGCATCGCCGACACTAAGTCCGTCACGCGGGCAATGGGCTGAGTGGTTTGAGCCACCACCCCATATCGGGCTCGCCGAGGCATGTCGCGGAAGTCGTTCTCGGTCAACACCACGGAGAATTCCTCGAAATCCCCCGTCAATCCCCGTACTTCAACGTGCCCGGCCACCCCAACAACCACCGGATAATGCCCGGTGTCCACCAACGCCCGTAACGCCTGATGCGCATGATGAACCAGGGGACACGTGCCGTCCAGCACGGTGGAAGTCTGGTGCGACAGCAGGGCGCGAATATGATCCGACGTGCCGTGGGCGGTGATCATCACCGGGCCCTGGGGCGCTTCCAAGGAGAGTGGTGCGAAACGAATCCCCTGGCGGCGCAGATCCTCCAGCACGGTCGGATTGTGAACCAAATCGCCCAGGATGGTGAGGGGTTCGGGGTTCTGAGCGGCGGACGATTGAGCCATGGCGATGGCGTCCTTTACCCCAAAACACATGCCCAAATGTTTGGCTCGAAGAATACGCATAGAGTTCAGGAACGGGCGATGACGTGCGAAGAGATGGGGTTCTTGAGCGACCGACGGCGTCCAAGCCGACCCAGCATGACTCCAAGCGTCACCGGGAACAGCACCGTGCAGGCCGCGAGAATCGCCGTGAGATTGGGCATCGGCTGGGTCCAGGCGTGGCGCAGGAACTCACCCACCGGAACCGGAAGCGCGATCCAAGGAACCCAGCGCGGAGACTGGGCGGGGCGGAGGAATCCGGCGAAGAGGGCAGCCGTGAAAGACGTGCGCGCAGCCAAGCGTATCTCGTCCGTCAACAAATTGAGATAACCGGCAAGGCAAGCCACGAACCCGATGAAGAACTGGGGCCAGAGTCGAGGCGCGCGGCGCAAGATCCAGGCGCCGCAGCCGAGTCCGGCCAGGAAAAGATGAACTCCTCCCGATTCTTGGAACACCCTCCAGGGGATGGCCGCCAGAGCGGCGGCGGAAGGTTCAAGCCAGATTTCGGTGATCATGAGACAACGGTCCATTCGCGCGATCCAAGGAGGCATCGGCGAGGTCCGGAAAAAGTTTACTTTGCTTCAAAAAGTCTCTGACCGTGGCGGCTTGTTTTTGTTCAAAAATCAGGGCTGTGCTTTTCGATGCTGCCGGACCAAGGCCTCCATGTGGTCCAAGTATTGTTCGAAGGCCTTGCGACCATCCCCGGTCAGGGAGCAGGTCGTCAGGGGACGGTGATTGGAAAAGGTTTTGGACACGACCAGGAATCCCGCGTACTGCAACGTCTTCAAGTGAGTGATCAAGTTGCCATCGGTCATGCCCAGGGCTTCCCGAATTTCCGTGAAGGAAAGCTCCCGCGCGGCGGCCAGCATGGACACGATGGCCAGCCGGCCTTTTTCATGGATGACCCTGTCGAGTTGATGATGAAGGGAAGTGGAGGTCATGACACGAGATCGGGATCCCTCTTTTCAGCCCAGCGCAGCACCACCCCGCTGACGAGATGATACCCGCCGAATGCGGTTCCCATGCACCAGTGAAAATCCGAGGGCTTCGGTTTCCACCAGGAAAAGGCAAACGCGAGCCCGAGCGCCGCGCCCGTGGCGATGAACAACCACGCCAAAAGCTGGGGCCCACGCGGCAGGAAAAAAGCCGCCGCATGCATCGATAATCCGTAACAAACCATCCAAAGCGCAGGGACCAGCTCGGCCATGGCTTTGCCCATGGGACGGTCGGACAGCGTGGGCACCGCCAGGATGGCTCCGGCGGCGAACCCGGGACACACGGCTTGAAGCACGCGCCTCGCGGGCGGGGTCCAAAACCGCTCGCCCGCACCCAAAGCCTGACGGCGAACCAGCACCAAGGCAAAGGTGCCGACCACGAGCCCGGTGAACATCCAGAACATCACCGTCTGGCGGGGGTCCTTCATGTCCAAGGCCACGCCAAACAGCGCCCCCGTGACCCCCACAACTCCGGCCAGGACTTGCAAGGGCGCCACCGCTCGTCGATAGAGCGCCGACCGCTCCATCAACGTTCGAATCGCGGCCAAATTGGCTTCCGCCGAACGGGAAGGCATGCAAAAACTTTGCACTGCAAAGTCGAAAAGTCAAAGCTTTCTCCGACCTGAATGCCGAGGGCTTGCGACAGTCGCTCCTCCGCCTTGCTCTCGTGGCGGGGATGATCCGCAGCCTCACGCCGTCTCTGTTCATGTGCCGTCTCCGTTGCGTGAACGATGCGAGGGACTCGCTTCCCTTCAGTTGCCAGCCGCCACCGTGCGGGCGCTCTTGGAGATGTTGGAGCAACGGCACCCGGAACTCTACGTCTGCCTTTGCGATGAAACCGGCGCCGTCCGGCGCCACATCAACGTTTTTATCAACACCGAACACATGCGAGACCGCGCTGGAATCGAGACACCGCTCGCCGATGGCGACGAAGTCATTTTCCTCCCCGCCGTCTCCGGAGGATAAATCCCATGGCTCAACGAATCGTGCTCACCCTCGGAACCAAGAAAGGGCTCTTCGTCGCCGAAGCCGCCAGAACGCGGAACAAGTTTGCCTTGCGTGGCCCCTTCGGCGCGGGAGTCTCCGTCTATTCCTCACTCATCGACACGCGTGGCACGCCGCGCATCTATGCGTCGAGCTGCAACCCCTTCTTCGGAATGAAGGTCCTGGTCTCGACCAATCTCGGAAAAGATTTCCGCGAAACGAAGTCTGCCCCTGCGTTCCCCAAAGGAGACGGACGCGCCCTCGCGAATATTTGGGCCCTCGAAGCGGGGCGCGACAAAAAGGAACTCCTCTGCGGCGTCGAGCCCGCCTCGCTGTTCCGCAGCCGCGACCAGGGCGACACCTGGGAAATCGTTCCCGGCATCAGCAATCACCAGCACGCTTCCCAATGGCAACCGGGCACCGGCGGGCTCTGCATGCATACCATCCTTCGCGACGGACAACGCGTCCATCTCGGCATCTCGACCGGTGGACACTACCTCAGCGAGGATGGAGGCGAAACTTTCACGGCCGCGAACAAAGGCGTGGGCGCGGGATTCATGCCCGATCCCTATCCGGAATTCGGCCAATGCGTGCATAAAATCGCCGGGCACAAGGCCGCGCCAGGCCGGCTCTACATGCAAAATCACGGCGGATGGGCCGAGTGGGATGGACCCGGCGGAAGGCGTCCGAACATCGGCGTGTTGCGCAGTGACGACCATGGCCATACCTGGCGCAGCATCGCCCAAGGTTTGCCTTCGGATTCCCCATCGCCGTCCATCCGCACCATCCCGACGTCGTTTACGTGATGCCGTTAGAACCAATGACGCGGACCAGCCCCGGGGGCGCCCCGGCGGTCTGGAGAAGCGAGTCGGGCGGCGACGGCTGGACCCGGTTGGCGAAGGGACTGCCCAAGAAACACGGCTATTTCACGGTGTTGAGGGATGCGATGGACATCGACGAACTTGGCGCGCCAGCGCTTTATTTCGGAACCACGACCGGCCAGCTCTGGATCGGCCGGGAAGGGGGTGAGGAATGGGAATGCCTCTTCTCGAACCTGCCGCCGATTCATTGTGTGAAAGTTGCGGTGGTATGATGATCTAGCCGAAGCGGCAGGAGTCCCTCATCCCTGTGCCCGCGAACAACCAGCCAGCTTCCTCCGAATCAACGTTGCCGCTGTGCTTTGAAATAGGTTAAGAGCTTGGTCAACCATCTGGCCTCCTTATGCCCTCGACCTGCAACACCTCCCGCAGAAGACACTTTCACCACGGATTCACGTTGATCGAACTGCTGGTGGTCATCGCCATCATTGCCGTCCTGGCAGGAATGCTTTTGCCCGCGATTTCCAAAGCCAAACAGAGCGCCAAACGCATTCAATGTCTGAACAATCAACGGCAGATTGCGACCACCTGGACGCTTTACTCGGCGGATTTCAATGACGCCATGGTGGCCAATGGCGCGGAAGAGGGCGCCGGCCGGGACACCCTTTGGGTGGGGGGTGGTTATCACAATTTCAATCAACCGTTCACGAACGAGATTTATCTGATCGATCCGCGCTATGCCTCGTTCAGCCGTTATTTAACCACGAAACATGTTTATAAGTGTCCCAGCGACCGCACGAGTTTCGTGGCTTTACGTGGACGCCCGGTTCCCCAAGTTCGGAGCTTTGCCATGAACTTGTATCTCGGGCCCACCGCTTCCATGAACCGGCACCATTCGAGCCGATATCAAGTGTTCAAGAAGACTTCCCAGCTCTCCCAACCGTCCGGGATTTTTCTAACTCAGGATCTGACCCCTCAAAGCCTCTGCACCCCCGCGTTTATCGTGCTGATGCCGGGTGCCAATGGAGGGGGTGACACCTATTTCCATCTCCCGGCCACTCACCACAACAACGGAGGCGTGGTCAGTTTCGCCGATGGCCATGTCGAACTGCATCGCTGGCTCGATTATCGCACCATTCGTTCCACCACACCCGGCCAGCGCATCGCCCACAATATCGTCGCCCGCGCCAGCAAAGATCTGCAATGGATCCAGGAACGGACGACGACGTTGAAGTAATCTGCCCGATTCCGTTTCGATCACCCGCCGTCCCGCCTCCGGCGCGAGGCGAATGGCGCCAGCAAAACCAGAGCCACCACGCTCGACGCGCTGATTGCGCAGCCCCGGACGAAGCTCCTGTCCTCATAACGAAGCCGCACGCGGTGTGTTCCGGCCGGAACTTCCAGCGCTTGAAACGCCGCATTTCCCTTCAGCAATCGAACGGGCTTTTCATCCACGGTCGCTCGCCAAGGAGGATACCATGCTTGAGCCACCACGGCCAAGGTCGGCTCGGAGGTCCGCACCGTGAACTCGATCTCGTGATTCCCCCAGCGAACATTCTCCACCACCGCGTTCGACGATGCAACCGCACCAAGTGCCAATGGAACCTCGGCATCGAACAAAACCTCCCGCCGCGGGTTCCAGGCGCCATCGGCCAGGACATCCCACATGGCGGCGGACACTCTCGGTCCTTGACCCGCGGTGATCCAAGGCATCGCATCGGGTCGGAGCCGCCACTCCAGAGCGCCATCTTTCACCTCGACCATCGTGCGCACCCCTAGAAAATTCAGGAGCGGTTCGCGTGATGCCGGCACATCCAGTGTGCGATAAAGGAGTTGGCGGTGGATTCGGTCGACATCCCTGATCGAGAGCGAAAACAAGCCGTCCACTTTGGCGGGCCCGTCGAGCAGGTTGCAGTTCGACAATAACAACTTCCGGCTGAGCAGAAAATCCCGGACCGGATCCTGGGCAGGCCGCCGTTGAGCCTCGACTTCGGATCGAGGCGTGGTCATCCCGCGGTAGGCTCCCGCGTGAAGCGGATGCGCGGGATCTTGAATCAATCCCGGTTGGTAAATCTCTCGCGTCACCGTGGGGTTCAATTCGGGAACGTGGGTCTTCAAGTCCAACACCACGGCCAGCGCACACAGTCCTCGCGCGATCTCGCGCCACTTTGAGGAGGCGGACACGAGCCCGACCATGAGTGAACCCGCTCCCACAAGGAGACACAACGTCCGCCCCGCCGCGTTCGCCGCCAGCGGCAGATCCACGCCGGAATGTTTCGGATAGCGGTGGCCCTCCCAGGCCAGGATCCACACAAGGAGCAGCAGCACGCCGAACATCCACCCGCCTCCTCGAACAAGCCCGTTTGCATTCCGAGGGCGCTTCTCCATCCAAGCCAAGCCGAAGGCAGCCAGCAAAGGCAGGGCGAACGACGAGACCACGACCCATTTCACGGGATATCGAAAGAGACCCGCTTGCGGGAGAACAGCCCGGAAGAATCCATCCAAGAAAGTCGCTTCGGCCAGAGCGAGGATGATGGACAGAAGAAACAGGCCACCCAAGGCCAGTCCGCGGCAGTCTCGCACGCGCACCAAACTGACAGACGCCAAACCCAACACGATGATCCCGCTGTAATACGAAGCCGTCCAGTATTGCCCAAATTGTGCGGGCACCCCGAAGAACTTCGTGAAGCAGTGGTAGAGCGGCAGAATGAAATTAGCCCAACCTGTCGCAGGCATGGCCCAATCGGTGCCCCCGAAATCCGCGTCGCGCTGGGACCATTGCAGCAACTCAAGGAAAGGGAGGAGCTGGCAGGAGGCCAGACCTGCGATGGCGAGGACGGCTCCGGCGAAGCAGGCGGATCGGGTGCCGGCAATTTTGAAAGCATGTTTGA
>Ga0194132_10001061_pt1 | contig 55770 bp, 57 predicted proteins | sample TA2KigOf80mmetaG_FD_148612 | JGI IMG/M metagenome (GOLD analysis project Ga0194132, IMG submission 148612) | Freshwater microbial communities from Lake Tanganyika, Tanzania - TA2015054 Kigoma Offshore 80m | ecosystem: Environmental > Aquatic > Freshwater > Lake | place: Tanzania: Lake... | reverse complement strand
CGCGCGCACCGCGGCGGTGCCCGGCGGGCGGGCGGTCAGCGTGGAGACGCCGCTCACGTCGGCGTCGAGCGTGAGCCGCCGCGTGCGCGCCGGCGTCACCGTGCGGTCCTCGAGGCTCACCGCGACGTTGCGCACGCTGAAGCGCTCGACGATCGCGCCGAACGACGTGCCGCCCCCGGGCTCCGTGCGTGCGTCGAAAAGGTCGGAGACGTTCAGCTCGCCCGGCCCGGTCCGGACCAGCCGCATGGCGACGCCGTCGAGCGCGCCGTCGACGACGTGGAGCCGGAGGCGCAGGAGCGCGAGCGGACGGAACGCGGCGTCGAGGCGCTCGAGCGTGGCCAGCGCCTGGCCGTCGTGATCCGTGACGCGGAGCCCCCGCACGGTGAGCCGGCCGCGGAAGAGACCGAGGTCGGCGCTCTCCAGCGCGACCGGGCGCTTCAACGCCGTGGCGAGCGCCCAGGTCGTCACGGGACGCACGACCAGCGGCAGCGCGGCGAGCCCGAGGGCTCCCAGCACGACGAGCGCCACGGCGGCGCCGAGAACCACCCGGAGGGCACGACGGTGCGTCACGTCCTGTCAAAGGAATATCACGGACGGCGGGGCGGTTCCCCGCGCGCACGCCCGGCTCAGCCGAGGCGGCGCAGCCGCCGGGACGTCAGGAGCAGGAGCGCGTTCGCCGCGACGAGCGCGCCGCCCACCGCGATCGCGAACCGCGCGTCCACCGCCGCCGCCAGCACGCCGCCGATCAGGCCGCCGAGCGGCAGCAGGTTCCAGCAGAGCGCGTAGAGGCTCATCACGCGCCCGCGGAGGTGGTCGGGCACCTGCTGCTGCAGGAACGTGCTGACCTGCGTCAGATAGAACGTGTTGCTGAAGCCGACGACGAGCAGGACCGGCACCGCGACCGCCATGCCCGGCGCGCGCGCGAACAGGACGAGCGCCGTCCCCATGCAGGCGGCGCCGACCAGCAGCACGCGCCCGCGGTGGCGGATGCGGGGCGCGATGGTGGCGATCGTCAGCGTGCCGACGAGCGCGCCGGCGCCGTGGGCCGCCTGCAGCAGCCCGTACCCGGCGGAGCCGACGCCGAAGTAGACGTCCGCGAAGGGGCAGCAGCGTCACGTACGAGAGCCCGAACAGCGCGTTGAAGAGCGCCAGGCAGATCAGCGCCGCGAACACGAAGTCGCGCAGCACGAAGGTGACGCCTTCGGCGAGCTGACGGTGCATCCCGCGGCCGTCCCCCACCGGCGCCCCGCCGCTCGCGCGCACGCGCGTGTAGAGCGCGAGCGCGGCGGCGGAGGCGACCGCCGCCATGGCGAGGCCGACGGTGCCGCCGAACGCGGCGATCACCACGCCCGTGATCGACGGCCCGATCATGCGCCCCGCCTGCCAGGGGATCGAACCGAGCGCGACGGCGTTCGGGAGCTGCGCGCGCGGGATGAGCTGCGGCACCAGCGACATGCGGCTCGGCTCGTCGAAGGCGCGGAACACGCAGCTCAGCGCGGCGAGCGTGAGCAGGTGCGCGACGCCGACGAGGCCGGAGGCGGTCAGCGCGAACGCGACCGTGAGCGTGAGCGTGATCATCACCTGCGTCGCCATCACGAGGCGCAGGCGGTTGACGCGGTCGGCGAGCACGCCGCCGAAGAGCTGGAAGACGATCAACGGCACACCCTGCGCGAGCCCGAGGTAGCCGAGGTAGAGCGGGTCCCGCGTCGCTTCCCAGACGAGCCACGCGAACGTGACGTACTCCGCGCGGTGGCCGAGCACGTAACAGCAGAGCCCGATCCAGTAGAGGCGGTAGTTGCGGCTCTTCAGCGCCGCGAACGTGGCGCCGGCGGCCATGCCGCTCAGCGCGCCAGGAGCAGGCAGGCGGCGCCCGCGCACGCGAGCGCCGCCGCGACCAGCCGGCGGCCGACGTCCGCCTCGCGGAACAGCGCGCCCCCGAGGACCACCGCGAAGAGCCCCGACATGCGGCGGACCGCGTTGACGTAGGACGCGGGCGCGATCGTGAGCGCGCTCGTCTGCATCGCGGTGCCCGTGACGCCGAGCAAGCCGTGCGCGACGACGGTGGTGAGCTGGGCGGGCCGCACGCTCGCGGCCAGGCCGCGCGGGACCATCACCGCGGCGAGGCTCATGGTCACCACCGCGGTGAGGCCGTGCGAGCACAGCAGGTAGCTCGCGGGGCCCATCACGAGCGCGCCCCATCGGTCGACCGCCGCGAGGAAGCCGAGCAGCACCGCGGCGCCCAGCGCGTCGAGGGCGTCGCGCCGCGCGAACACCGCGCGCAGGGTCGCGCCCGCGCTGCCGCCCGCGAGGCTGAAGGTCCCCGCCACCGCGAGGACCAGGCCGAGCCATCCGAGCAGGCTCGGCGCGGTGCCGGAGAGCACGAAGTCCGGCAGGACCGTGAACACCGGGCTCAGGGCGAACACCGGCCCCACGATCGAGATGTCGCCGCGGGCGCTGGCACGCGCGAGCAGGCTGCCCATGCCGATCACCAGCACGGTGGACGCGACCACCGCGGGCCACGCGCGCCCGGGGTACCTGAACGACGCGGCGGAGACGGCGAAGAAGACGAGCCAGGCGGAGGCGGCGACGCTCTGGGTCCAGGCGACGATCACGAGGGGCGGGATCTCGCGACCCCGCCCCTTCACCACGGCGAACTGCGCGGCCTGCGTGACCGCGGCGCCGAGGGAGAGCGCGAACCAGCTCAGACGAGCGCGACGGCGGGCGTCAGATTCCCGTCCCGAAGCCGCCGGCGCTGCGCACGGTCGTCGCCTCGCCCATGTGGCCGGAGGCGTGGAAGAGCGCGATGCCGTTCAGCACGCCGACGCGCGGGCGCCCGCCGAACGCCTTCACGAGGCCGGGGCCGAAGCCGCCCGTCGCCACGCCGCGCTCGAGGTCGGACGGCTCGACGTTACCCGCCCAGTCGGCGTCCTTGAACCCGCCGACGATGTCGCGCGTGCGCGTGCCGACCGCGTCGCGGTACTCGCGCAGCGCGGCGACGTCGATCGCGGTCGTGAGCGCGGTGACCTCGTCGCTCGTCATGCCGATGCCGAAGTCGCGGCGCGCGATGCCGAGCCGCTTGAGCCAGGCGTCGTCCATCACCTGGTCGCGCCGGGCGAAGACGTTGTTGAGCATGATGTCCTCGGCGCGCGTGATGTGCCACATGATCCACGCGAGCGAGTTCAGGTCCGGCCGCGGCCGCACTTTCATCTGCTCGTCGGTGACGCCGCCGAACGTGCGCTCCGCCGCGGAGCCGGCGTTCCCGCCGACCGCCTTGGAATGCACCATGCCGTGCTGCATGAGGAACAGGTCCTTGACGTCCATGCGTGATGGCTCCTTCGGGGTCTGCGCTAGTGCGATGTCGCGAGCGCCGGGTGGCCGGCGGCCGCATCCGCGATCGTGTGGTCGTTGTCCGCCGGCACCGCGCCGCTCACGCCGACGGCGCCGACGATCGCCCCGTCGGTGACGACCGGCACGCCGCCCTTGCCGAACACGAACTCGTAGGCGCCCAGCGTCGCGACGTTGTCGGCGAACAGCATGCGCTTGCTGAAGCGCTCTTCGAGGTCGAGGGTGGTCGCGTGGAAGCCCGCCGCGGCGTTGGCCTTGGCGCGCGCGATCTCGGGCGTCACCCAGAGCGCGCCGTCCATGCGCTCGCACGCCACGAGATGGCCGGCGGCGTCGACGACCGCGATCGCCACCTTGAAGCCCAGCCGCTCGGCTTCCTGCACGCCGCGGGCGATGCAGACCCGCGCCTGGGCGAGGGTCATGGAATCTCGACCCACACGGCGTCGTCGTCGACGCGCGTCGCGTAGCGCGGGACCGCGCTGCCGCGGGGCGGGAACACGCACTGTCCGGTGCGGACGTCGAACATCCAGCCGTGGCGCGGACAGGCCAGGCGATGGCCGGAGAGCTTGCCCCCGCTGAGGGGGCCGCCCTGGTGCGAGCAGGTGTCGCCGATCGCGTGCACCTGGTCGCCGACCCGCACGAGGCAGATCGGGGTGCCCTCGGCGAGCACGGGCCGCGGCGCGCCCGCGGCGAGGTCGCCGAGGGCCGCCACCTTCACTGCCCTCACACGTCTTCCTTGAGGACGTACGCGCGATGGAGGCCGCTCATGTACTGCCAGCGCATGTCGGTCGCTTCGCGCACCCGGGCGAGCGCTTCGGCCTTGCGCTCGGGCGTCACGCAGTGGCGCTCGACGATCTGGTAGCCGCGCTCGCTGTGGATCTCGTCGGCCTCGATGTGGATGGCGAAGAACTCGACCTCGTGGTCGCTGAAGCCGTAGTGCTGCTTGAGCGGCGGCAGGTTGCGGCGGTAGATGCCGGGCACCTGCGACTCGAGGCCCACGAGCAGGCCCGCGGCGGCCACGTGGAACGGGGCCTGCGCGGTCTCGTAGCACCACGCGGTGAGCCCGCGGGTGCTCGGAAGCTGGCGGGTCGACTCGACCTGCGCGCGACTCACGCCGCACGCCTCGCCGAAGCGGATCAGGAGGTCGACGTGCTTCACGCCGCTCTCCTCCTCCACGATGTTCTCGAGCAGGAAGTCGCGCGCGTCGCTGTCCGGGCAGCTCCCGTACACGGTGGCGCACCACCGCGCGAACTGCGAGACGTACTGGTAGTGCTGGCAGACCCACTGCCCGAGCTGGTCGCGATTCAGCTTGCCGTTGACCCACGCCTCCGAGAATGGATTCATGCGGCTGTGGCGCGAGTTGACGGCCTGTTCGAGCTCCTGGCGGAACGCGCTGGCGGTGGTCATGGCGAGGCCTCCCGCCGGCGATGATAACTCAACGCGGGATCATCGCACGCCGACCAGCGCCTCGATCCAGCCGCGGTGCTGGTCGTAGTGCTCGACGTAGCCCGGCAGGTCCTTGAGCAGCGCCGCGTCGCCGGCCGCCGCGCGCGCCCGCGTGGTCGCGTGCGTGGCGCGCAGCGTCTCGAGCACCTCCGGCAGCGCGCGGTCGCGCGTGGCCGCGAAGATCGCCGCGTTGATCGCGTCGTAGTCCTCGCTGCCGTCGGTGGACGGCTCCGTGCCGAGCGCCTGGTGGCGTGGCTGGCCGTCCACGGAGGCGAGCAGGGCCTGCTCCCACTTCGCCACGTGCATCAGGTGGTCCTTGGCGGCCCAGCCGGCGGGGTCGCGGATCTCCGCGAGCTGCCGCGCGTCGAGACGTTTCACGAGGGCGTCCAGCCGGGTCCACGCATCGTCGAAGGTCGCGAGGGTCGTCATGGGGTGTTCCTCCGCTGCCTGTGACACCGCACGCGGGCGTCCGTGAAAGCAGGTCACGGGCACGTCCCGTGCACAGGCCTCGGGCATGGATTACCGTCGGACGCTCGCCACGCTCGCCCTGATCGCCGCCGCGACCACCGTGACGCCGGCGCTCGCGCAGCGCCCTGCGACGCCGGAGGCCGTGCCGTTCCCGGAGGACCTGGAGCGCAAGGGCCCGCCGAAGAGTGACGCCTATCGCCTCGTGGGCACGGTCGTCGAGGTCGACAGGGCCGAGGGCACCATCACGCTCGAGACCGACGAAGGCGTGCGCACCGTGAAGCCGTCGCCCATGCTGGTCGCCGCCGCGCGCGTCGGCGACCTGATCTCGGTGGACCGCGGGGGCGACGCGCCGGTGAACGCTTCGCCTGGCACCGACCCGCGCATGCGCACGCGCGGCCGATAGCGCCGCACGCACCGGACCGCCGGACCCGGGACGATTCGCGTTGACATAGCCTCCATTTTGCTGGACGGTACGTCCATGATGATGGACGGTCGGCGCGCGTGAGCGACGCGGGGGTGAACGAGCGGATCGCGAGCCGCGTGCGGCAGCTTCGCACCACGCGCGGCATGTCGCTCGAGGCGCTCGCGGAGCGCAGCGGCGTGAGCCGCTCCATGATCTCGCTCATCGAGCGCGGCGAGGCGAGCCCGACCGCCGTCGTCCTCGAGAAGCTCGCCGGCGGCCTCAACATCACGCTCGCCGGCCTGTTCGAGCCCGCCGCGAAGCCGGTCGAGCCGGTCGCGCGCCGGGCGGACCAGCCGGTGTGGCGGGATCCCGCCTCGGGGTACGTCCGCCGCAACGTCTCGCCCGGCGGGCAGCTCTCGCCCATCCAGATCGTCGAGGTCGACTTCCCTCCCGGAGCGAGCGTCGCCTACGAGTCCGGGCAGCGCCAGCCGCCCGTGCACCACCAGGTCTGGGTCCTCGACGGCGCGGTCGAGGTCACCGTGGGCGACGACACGCACGCGCTGCGCGCGGGCGACTGCCTCGCGTTCGTGCTCGACCGACCCACCGCCTATCGCAACCGCACCCGCAAGCCGGCGCGTTACGCCGTGGTGATCGTCGCCGGCGCGGGGCTCACGGGGTGAGGACATGACCACCACGCACCACGAGGCTGTCATCCGCCGGCTGGCCACGGTGACCGAGGCCGAGCTCGCGCAGCTCGCGGACGTGCTCGTCGACTGCGTCGAAGGCGGCGCGTCGGTCAGCTTCATGCTGCCGCTCACGCACGCGCGCGCGGCGGAGTTCTGGCGGCGCATCGCCGCCGACGTGGCCGCGGGCCGCCGCCTGCTGTTCGCGGCGTACGACGACGCGGGCATCGTCGGCACGGTGCAGGTCATCCTCGACCAGCCCGAAAACCAGCCGCACCGCGGGGACGTGGCGAAGATGCTCGTGCACCGGCGCGGGCGCCGGCGCGGCCTCGGGCATGCGCTCATGCGGGCCGCCGAGGACGGCGCGCGGGCCGCGGGCAAGACCGTGCTCGTCCTCGACACCGTCACCGGCGGCGACGCGGAGCGGTTGTACGCCCGCCTCGGCTGGACGCGCGTCGGCGTCGTGCCGGACTACGCGCTGTGGCCGGGCGGCGGATTCTGCGCGACGACGTTCTTCTACCGCACGCTCGCCTGACCCGTGGACCTCGCGCACGTCGCGGGCGCGCTGGCCAGCGCGGTCCTGCACGCCGGGTGGAACGCGGCGGTCAAGGCGCACCCGGCGCCGCGCGCAGCGATGGCCGCGCAGATGGTCACGAGCGCGCTCCTCGTGCTGCCGCTGCTCCTGTGGACCGGGCTGCCCGCGCCGGGCGCGTGGCCCTGGATCGCCGGCTCCACGACGCTGAACGCGATCACGGTCACCGCGCTGCTGCGCGCCTACGAGCTGTTCGGGTTCGGGATGGCGTATCCCCTCGTGCGCGCGCTCTCCGTGCTCCTGGTCGTGCCCCTCGCCGCGCTGCTCGCCGGCGAGCGCCTGAGCGCCTTCGGCCTGGCGGGGATCGGGCTCGTCGCGGCGTCGCTGCTGCTGCTCGCGGCGGCGAACGCGGGCCCCGGCGCCCCGCCGCGCGCGGCGCTCGGCTGGATCGCGCTCGCCGGGATCGCGACCGCCGCGTACGTCATGTGCGATGCGCAGGGCGTCCGGCGCGCGGGCTCGCCGTGGGCGTACGGCGGCGCGGTGTCGATCACGAACGCGATCGCGATGGCCTGGCTGCAGCGCGGGGTGGCGAGCCCATGGCGCATCGTGGCCCGCCACGCGCGCGTCGGCGTGCCGACGGCCGCGGCGGCGGTCGCGTCCTACCTGCTCATCCTCTGGGTGTGGAGCGCGGGGCCGATCGCGCCGGGTGCGGCGCTCCGGGACACGAGCGCGGCATTCGCGCTCCTGATGGCGGTCGTCTGGCTGAAGGAGCCGTTCACGGCGCTGCGGCTGGCGGCGATCGTGCCGGCCGCCGCCGCGGTCCCGCTGCTGCGCTTCGCGTGATGCTCACGGTGCGTGGCCCGGCGCGGGCCCGCGCGGGCCGCGCAGTGCACGAACGAGGGTGCGCCCGGCGCGCAGGAGCCCTGGCGCCACACGCGCGAGCACGGCGAACATCCGCACGTCCAGCCCGCGCCGATACCGCAACGCTTCGCTGAAATAGCGCCGGGCGAGCGCGTCGCGCCGCTCGTACACCGCGGTCTTGGCGGCGTCGCGGAGATTGCGCCCGAGCGCGGCCGCGATGTGGGCGCGGCGCGTCGGATACGTAGCCATGAGGTCCTGGTAGAGCGCGAGGAGCTCGTCGGTCGCCACCTCCAGGCCGAGCCGGCGCGTCTCGCTCCCGGGGTGGATGCGGTAGCGCGCGAGCGGGGTGGCGACCATCTCGATCGGATGCCCCGCCGCCACGCGCAGGATGAGGTCGAGGTCTTCCACGTAGCGGAAGCCGCGGAAGCCGCCCACCGCCTCGAACGTCGCCCGCGGGAGGACGAGCGTCGACACCGGGATCACGCACCGGGACGCCAGCGCCTCGAAGACGTGGCCCGCGGGCAACCGGTAGCGCGCGCCCCACGTGTCGAGCACCGCACCGTGCTCGCTCACGATGAAGCCGTCGCAGTAGACGATCCCCGCCGCGGGGCGTTCGGCGAAGCGCGCGAGCTGGCGCGCGAGCTTCTCGGGCAGCCAGCTGTCGTCCTGGTCGAGGAACGCGAGATAGTCGCCGCGCGCCTCGGCGGCGCCGCGATTGCGCGCGGCGGCCACGCCCGCGTTCGCCTGCGCCACCACCCGCACCCGCGGGTCGCCCAGCGCGCGCACGCGCGCCGCGGAGTCGTCGGTCGAGCCGTCGTCGACCACGACGACCTCGAGATCGCGATGGGTCTGGGCGAGGGCGCTCGCGACCGCCTCGCCGACGAACCGCGCGCCGTTGAAGCACGGGACGACGACGCTGACCGTGGGCGCGACCGGCGTGGAGACCATACCGCCCTCGCTCATCGGCACGCTGTGACCCGGCGGCGGCGCGCAGCCCGGTAGACGCCGCGGGCCGCGCGGTGCAGGCGCGACTCCGGCGCCAGCCGGGCGCGCGCGGTGTCGACCGCCCACGCCTGCACGGCGTGCCGGAAATACTCGAGCGGCGCGCGCCGCCGATACGCCGCGAAGTACGCGTGGAGCTCGTCACGCGTGCGCGCGTCCCCGTTGTCCGCGTACTTGGTCACGTACGGCGTGAAGTTCGGATAGAGCGGCGAGCGCGCCGTGCGCGGGCCGTGCACCGTGGTCCTCACGAAGTTCCCGATGAGCAGGTCGTCGAATGTCCGGGCGTCGATCGCTTTCATCAGCGAATGCCTCGGCGCTTCGAACGTCAGGCCTCTGCGGGTGCCCCGGCCCACGTCGATCGCGTGCTCCACGCCGCCGACCCGGAACGCGATGACGTCGAAGTGGCCGCGGAGGTGCTCGATGGCCCCGACGTACGCGCGCACCCGCCGAGCCTCATCGGCGTCGAGCGGGTCGGCCCACGTATCCCCGAACGTCTCGCTCGGGAGGATGTCCGGGGTTCGCGCCGGCGGATCGATGCGCGAGACCTCATCGCGAAGACAGTCGTAGCGGATGAAGGGCGGCAGCAGCGATGCCGTCCGCGACCGGAACCCGCGCGCGAAGTCCTCCGGCGCCATCGTGTACTGGTTCGCCCACACGCTGTCCGCGCGCTGGTAGCGGTGCATGGAGCTGAACGGCACCGCGTAGCGCGCCCCGAGCCGCGCGCACGCCTGGCTGATCCGTTCGCCGACGGGCTCGCGGCGCGCGGCGTACGGCAGGATCGGCCCGCGCTCGTCGGAGAGCTGGATCATGTCGGCGTCGCCGTACTCGAAGAGCTGCAGCAGGAACGCCACGCGATGACGCGTGATCTCGCGGCGGACCAGGCGCCCCCACCCAAGCTCGCCGGCGTCGTTGACGTTCACGACGAGACAGTCGCCGGCGGCGACGAGCAGGATGCTGTCCTGGTTGTAGTCCGCGAGGCTCAGCACGCGCACGCGGGGCGAGAGCGGCACCCATTGCCGATCGGGCAGCACGAGGACGTCGAAGCCTGCCGCGCAGAGCTCGCGGGCCATGCGTCCGCCCACGTGGTCCGCGAGCAGGAGGCGCCGCCCGCGCAGCCGCGCGAGCGACGGCATGCTGAGGTGGTCGGGATGCGCGTGCGAGATCCAGAGGTTCGGCGCCCGCTCGACGTGCCGTCGCTGAGGCTCCGGCACCTCGTGGGACAGCGACCAGCTTCCGAAGTAGGCCGGCCCGTCCAGCCACGGATCCGTCGCGAGCACGGGCTCGTCGTCGTGGACGACGAGGGTCGCGTTGCCGATCGTCTCGAACCCCAGCTCCACGGGCGCTACGCGACCCCGGCGAGAGAGCACTGGAGGACCGTGCGGACCGGCGACATCGACGCAGTCTCGGCGGTCCCCGCGCGAGGTGTCAAGACGCGGGCGCGCTGCGTGGCCGGTAGATCCGGTACGTGATGCGCGGGGTCTCGAGCACGCCCACGGACTCGTAGTGGGCGTCGAGGTACGGCAGCACCGCGCGCTCGATGAACGTGGGCTGCGGCCCCCAGCCCCGGCGGGTGGCGTCGACGAGCGCAAGCGAGGGCCGCACGCGCGCGAGGCCGTCTCGGATCTCCGCCAGCGCCCCGCCCCGCGTGTACGCGACCATGCTGTCCTCGAGATACAGGAAGCGCGAGACCGGCAGGCGATCCGCGTGATAGTGGATGACTTCGGGCTGGCGCGAGACCACGAGCGCGCGCTCCCCCGGCCGCGTGTGCGCCTTGAGATAGGCCGCCGCCGGCATGACCGAGTCGTTGTCCGAGACCATGTGCTGAGGCCGCGCCAGATAGATCACGTAGCCGGCCGCGAGCTGACAGAGCAGGACGAGGCCCACGGCCGCGACCGTCGCACGGCTCGGTGACGGCCCGGCCGGGCGCAGGCGGCGCAGGCCGAGGCCGAGGAGCAGACAGAGAACGGGTGCCGCCTCGAGCACGTAGCCGTACTTCACGCGCCCGGGGGCCACCACGCCGACGAGCTCCACGAGGGCCAGACCCAGGACGAACAGCACGCGCATGTCCCCCCGCCGCGCGCGCACCACGAGCGCCGCCGCTACGATCACGGCGGGGAGCAGGCCGGCGACGTAGGTGGCGGCGAGCACGGCCTGCGCGAGCCGGTTCGAGAGCGCGTGGGTCCCCGCGATGAAGCCGTTGAACCCGAGGGGGATCTCGACGAAGTCGTCGAGGATGCCGAGCCGCGCAAACCCGCCGAGCAACGCCAGCCACGGCAGCGCGAAGGCGCCGCCCGCGACGAGGGTCGCCCGCACGGCGCGGCGTGCGGGCGACCCGCCGCCGGCGCGGAGCACCGCGACCCACGCGATCGCGATGAAAACGAGCACCGGCGCCATGGCGGGCGGCCGGATCATCGACGCCACGGCGCTCCACGCGCCGATGCCCGCGAGCGCCGTCAGAGAGGCGGGCCCGCGCAGCACGCGGAGCGCGCAGCGCGTCGCCAGCAGCCCCGGCAGGAGGACGTACGTCTCCGTGAGGTGCCCGCCCGTGGAGAGGATCGGATCGAGCGCGATCACCGCGAAGAGCGCGGTGACGCCGAGGGCGACGGGGCGCGGCAGGAGCTCGCGGGCCACGCGGTGGAACACGAGGACCGTGGCCACCATGACGGCGGTTTCGGCGACGCCGGCGGCGACCCCGAACGGCACGCCGGCCGCGGCCGCCGCGCGCTCCAGTGCCGCGAGCGCCGCGCTGATGTAGTGGATCCCGGGATACTTCACGTCCCACAGGTCGCGATACGGCAGGCCGCCCTCGAGGACGATGCGGCCGACGATCCAGAACGCCGCCGCGTCCGCCGCCACGAACCGGAATCCCGTGACGTGCACGACCAGCGCGAGGAGCGTGAAGGCGGCAACCGCGGCCGCGGGGGCGCGCGCGATGAGCCGGGCAACGCCGTCCGACAGCACGCGCACGGCGAGCGTCACCACGACGCACGACCGGGCCGCCACGCGGCCGAGGTCCTCCGCGCCGCCGCGGAGCGCCCACACGGCCGCGAGGATGCCGGCGACCAGCGCCCCGAGATAGACCATCGTCACGCGGATGAACGACATCGCGGCGAGCGGCACGTCTTCGGTCTGGTCGCTCGGCGGCAGCCTGATCAGCGTCGCGTCGCCCAGCGCGATCGCGTCGACGTATCCGGCCAGCGCGGCCGCGGCGGCGATCGCGGTGGCACTCCCGAGGACGAAGGTGCCCGGCCCCGGCACGAGGCGCCCGCGCCACAGCCACGTGACGGCGCCGGCGATGCAGGCGACGAGCGCGCTGAGATAGGCGATGCGGAACGGCGAGTACGGGCCGAGCTGGAGCACGTGCAGGCTCGCGGTCGACGGGCGCGCGACGCCGAGAGCGAGGAGGACGACGGCGGCGGCCAGAACTCCCATCACGCCGGCGCGCACCCTGCGGGCCGCGCCGCCGCTCACTGGACTACCTTTCGGCACATGGGATTCGAGGAGAGCCCGCGTCGCTTGCCGCACGACGGCCAGCGTGAGACCCGCTCCCTCGAATGAAACGACGAGAGGCCCAGACCGGCCACAGGATGAAGCGCCAGGTGGCGTGCAAGCCCAGAGCGCCTATCAGTGAGCGACCGGCCGGACCTCTCACCACGCAGTGTCTCGCTGTCACCCGGAGGAAGGCAATGCCGTTCTACGTCGGACTCGATTGGGCGAGTGAGGCCCATGCCATCTGCGTCCTCGATGACACCGGCCGCGTCCGCTGGCAGGGCACGGTGGCGCACTCCGCCGACGGCCTCGCGGAGCTCATCCGTCGCTTGACACGATTCGCGGCGCCGGCCGCACTCCAGGTCGCGCTCGAGCGGCCGTCCGGCCTGCTTGTCGACACGCTCGTCGAGGCCGGCTTCGCGGTCGTCCCCATTCACCCCAATGCCCTGAAGGCCACCCGCCCGCGCTACTCGGCCGCCGGCGCCAAGAGCGATCCCGGGGATGCCTTCATCCTCGCCGACGTCCTGCGTACGGACGGCCGGCGCTTCCGCCCTCTCACCGTCCCGAGCGACGCGACGCGGGCCGTGCGCGCTCTCGTGCGGGGCCGCGACGATCTCGTCGCCCAGCGCGTGGCCCTCGGCAATCAGTTGCGCGCCTTGCTCGATCGCTTCTGGCCCGGCGCCGCCGCGATCTTCGCCGACGTGACCTCGCCCATCGCGCTCGCGTTCCTGAGTCGCTATCCCATGCCCCAGAGCGCCGCCCGGCTCGGCGAACGCCGCCTCGCGCAGTTCCTGGCCCAGCACGCCTACTCCGGCCGCCGCACCCCCGCCGAGCTCCTCGCGCGGTTGCAGGCCGCCCCGACCAGCTGCGTCGGTGACGCCGAAGCCGAGGCCAGCGCCGAGGTCGTCCGCGCGCTCGTCGCGATCCTCGCCCCGCTCGTCCTCCACATCGCGCAGCTCGGCGCCGCGATCACCGCCGCCCTCGTGCAGCACCCCGACGGCCCCGTCGTGATGTCCCTGCCCCGCAGCGGCCACATCAATGCCGCCCAAATCCTCGCCGAGCTCGGCGACGATCGCGCCCGCTTCCCCTCGGCGGATCACCTCGCGGCCGAGGCCGGCGTCGCGCCCGTCACACGCGCGTCGGGGAAATCGCGCGGCGTCTGCTTTCGCTGGGCGTGCAACAAACGTCTGCGCCAGGGCGTCACCACGTTCGCCGATAACTCGCGCCACGCCTCTCCCTGGGCCGCCGCCGTCTACGCGCGCGCCCGGCAGCGCGGCTGCGATCATCCGCACGCCATTCGCATCCTTGCGCGGTCCTGGCTTCGCGTCTTGTGGCGCTGCTGGCAGGATCGCCTGCCGTACGACCTCACGCGCCACCGCGGTGCCGTCGCCGCGTGACGCGATACAGGTGGACACAGGATGTCTCACGAAGCCCCTCCGTCGCTGCGCGGGAGGGAGATCGTCACCAGGGTGCCGTCGTCGCGCCGGGTGATCCGGAGGCTCGCCGAGGCGCCGAAGCGTGCCGCGAGACGCCCCTCGAGGCTCTCGAGACCGTGGCCCGGCGCGCTCACTTCGGACGTGAACCCGGGCCCGTCGTCCCAGACGCCGACGACGAGCCGATCGCCGGCGGCCTCCGCCTCCACGCGCAGCCGGCCGCCCGCGGCGCGCGGCGCGATCGCGTGCTTGATGCTGTTCTCGACCAGCGTCTGCACCGCGAGGGGCGGGACGCGGCACTGCGCGACCGTGGGCGACACCGCGACGTCGTAGGCGAGCCGCGCGCCCAGGCGCTCCTGCTCGATCGCGAGGTAGTCGCGGACCAGCTCCAGCTCGTGCGCGAGCGGCACGAGCCCGCGCTCGGTCGCGTCGAGCGACGCGCGGAGCAGCGCGGCCAGCCGCTCCACCGCGCGCTCGGCGCGCGCGGGGCTCTCGTGGATCAGCTCGGAGATCGCGTTCAGCGTGTTGAACAGGAAATGCGGGTGCAGGCGCGCCTCGAGCGACGCGAGGCGCGCCTCCAGCGCCATCTTGCGCGCCCGCTCGTGCTCGAGCTCCTGCGTGCGCAGCGCGAGGCTCAGCGCGTCGACCCGCCCGCGCTGGGCCTCGTAGAAGCTCATGCCGACGCCGAGCGCCAGGCTCAGGATGAGGTTGATCTGGAAGCTGCCGGCCAGGCACGCACGGAACACGGCGCCGGAGGCGTGCGGGCCCACGAGCTCGAGCAGCGCGCAGGCGCCGGCGGTTCCCGCCCCCGCGAGCGCGGTGAGGACGACGAGCACCACCGTCCAGCCGCGCGCGGCGCCCGTGGCGTGCAGGCGGTGATGGACCCGCGGCAGCAGCGAGCCGACGAGGCCGCCCATGACCGCGGAGTGCACCAGCGCGCGCGGCAGCACGCGGGCGAGCGGCGCCACCCCGCTCGCCGAGAACAGGACGGCCACGAGCACGCCGGCGGCGGCGCTGACGAGCGCGCAGCGAAACCAGTACGCGCCGACGATCGCGCGAAGGCGCTCAGTCATCGCGGCGATCGTAGCTCAGGAGCCGGTGCGCGCTGCGGCGTACGCGGCCGCGTCGCGCGCGGGCCGCGCCGGATGCCGGACGCGGCGCGCCCAGTACACGACGAGCGGCGTCAGCACGACGCTCGGCAGGATCCACAGCACGAACGCCGGCTCGACGCGCACGTTGGTGACCACGAACGCGGTGATCGCGCCGATGGTGCCGCCGAGCATGCGCGTGAGGTGCGAGACGATCCGCTCGTTCCCGCGGTAGCGCTGACTCCCCAGCCCGGCGAGGTCCGAGGCGGCGAGCCCGCCGCCGATCCCGGCGAACACGAGCAGCACGACGCCCATGGTGCCGCCGGTGAAGACCATGAGCGTCCCCTGCCCCGCCATGCCGACGGCGGTGACGGCCATGACGATCGCCGCCGCCCACTCGACGCGCGTCGGCACGCCGCGGCGGTTCACCGCGCGCAGCCATCCGGTGAGCGTCAGGTAGCCGTTGAAGAGCGCGACGAGGAACAGGAAGAGGTTCGGCCGCAGGACCGTCATGGGCAGCGCGGTGAGGAAGATGGTCGCCATCCCGATGGTGAACGCGCGCCCGGCCCACGCGTGCGCCCTTCCACCCTTCGCGAACACGAGCGCGCCGCCCGCCGCGAGCAGGGCGAGATTCCCCGCGAGCACGTGAACGACGAGCAGGACGGTGTACATGGTTGCGTTCCTCCGGGGGCGACGATGCCGCGCCAGGAAGACGGCGTCGCGCTCCATCGGACGAGCGGCCGTTTTCGGGGGATGAAGGGCGGCCGGGAGGTGACGAACGGAGGGCCCGTCGCGGGCCCCGAGTCAGTGGATGGAAATGGTGGAGGCGGTGGGAATTGAACCCACGTCCGAAGACCCTCAGCCGCAGGCGTCTACGCCGATGTCCGGTTGACTTTACTGCCTCTCGCCCTTCGGTCGTCCAGCCGGCAGGTGGACCGTAGAGCCAGCCTCATTCATCTCGCCCGTCCCCTGAGACAAGGCTTCGGGCCAGCCACCGGAATATGACACCGGTTCCCACGCCCCGATGGCACGACGTGGCCGATGCTAGCGGTTGTTAAGCCGCGAGAGCTAGCTGTGTGTTGGCAGCTAGAAGGTGCTCCCTATTTAACGAGGTGGGGAGCAACCTCGAGACGCAGCCTGGACCTCGAAATCCCCGTCGAAGCCTGTCGCCCCCATTTCCTTCCGCTCATCCCCCACGCCGCACTTCCCGAATGGCCCTGTCGACCTCGCGCCGGGAATCACGTTCACGGAGGGATGCGCGCTTGTCGTGCAACTTTTTCCCTCGCCCGAGGCCGATCTCGAGCTTTGCACGCCCACCTTTGAAGTATAGACGCAGCGGAATGAGCGTCAACCCGCGCTCCGCCACTTTGCCGGTCAGCCGCGAGATCTCACGGCGATGGAGCAGCAGCTTCCGGTCGCGCTCGGGGTCGTGGTTGGCGTCGGTGCCGTGGCTGTACGGGTTGATGTGGCAGCCGATCAGCCACAGCTCGTTGTTCTTCACCATCGCGAAGGCGTCCTTGAAGGTCACGTGCGAGCCGCGCAGCGACTTCACTTCGGTTCCGCGCAGCACGAGGCCCGCCTCGACGGTCTCGAGGATCTCGTAATCGTGGCGCGCGCGGCGGTTGGTGGCGATGGTGTGGTCGCCGTCCCCTTGACTGGCCATGGCTCAACGGTATTATGAACCCCGCTCTTCAGGCCGAAGTGGCGGAATTGGCAGACGCGCATGATTCAGGGTCATGTGCCCGCAAGGGTGTGGGGGTTCGAGTCCCCCCTTCGGCACCAGGTCATCAGCTCCCCGGGTGGACCATCCAGACGTTAGGGTCTTCGTAGCGGCCTTCGTCGCGGTCGCGATCGATGCGGACGGGCTGGAGCGCGCCCGGCACGACGTAGTCGCCGGTGTCCGGCATCCGCATCGCGGTCCACTCCTCCCACTGCGCGACGCTGCCGCGGATGACCATCGCCCGCGGGATCACGCGGAGCGTCTGCGCGCCGAGGCGCCAGTGCGCGCGCATCCACGGATCGAGCGGGCCGCCGTCCTCGCGCGTCCAGCGCACGTAGCGCTCCATCGGCGCGAGCGGATAGCGCTCCTTGAGCGTCGGGCGCACCGGCGCGACCAGGGCGCCGAGCCGCGTCGCCTTCGCGAGGTCCTGCATCGAGCGGATGAGGACCGCGCCGATCCCCTTGTTGCGGTGCGCGGACGCGACGAGCGCCGCGATGCTCGCCAGCGCGGTGGGCGCACGGCCTTCGCGCGTGTCGCTCGCCGCGCGCGCGAGGATCGCGGCCATGCTGTCGGGTAGATCCTCCGGCGTCCCACTCCAGCTGATCGGCACCGTGTGCGCGACGGCCAGCGTCTGGAGGCCTTCCATCAGGACGAGCTGGTAGTCCGACCACGTCGTGAACAGCGTCGGCCAGTGCTCGCCGAGGCCCAGCTCGTCGCGCTGGCGCATGAAGCGCGGCCAGCCGGCATCGGCCAGCTCGTCGAAGTCCGCTTCGCGATCGGGCATGTCCGCGAGCGAGTACGTCTTGATCGGCATGCGCTACCGCTCGAGCGGGACCTTGACCTCGCGCTGGAGGCGGGATGCCTGCGCCGCCGCTTCCGCGATCTCGAGCGCATGCACGCCGGCGGCAGCCGTGACGGCGACCGGCGCGCGGCCGGTGCAGGCGTCGAGAAACGCCGCGAGCTGCAGCCGCAGCGCCTCGGCGTCGCCGACCGGCAGGTCCTCGGCGGCGCCGGCGTCCGCACGCCATTCGCTTCCGGTGGCGCGATGCGCGCCCGTGTGCAGCGTCAGCCGGCTCGTCGTGTAGTCGGCCGCGAGGCGGCCGTCCTCGCCGACGATCGTGCACGAGCGATGGGTGCCGGGCGTGAAGTACTCCGCCTCCACCGTGACCGGTACGTCGCCGTATTGCACGACCGACAGCGAGAAGTCGTCCAGCCCGCGGCCGAGGTGATCCCGCTGGACCGACATGACCGCGGTCGCCGGCCGCTCGAGCACGTACGCGAAGAGATCGAACCAGTGGATCGCGTCGCTCAGCGTCACGCCGGTGTCGGGACGCGGGCGCTTGAATCCGCCGAAGCGCCCGCTCGCGAAGCGAACACGGCCGATGCGCCCGGCGGCGAGGGCGGCGCGCAGCGCGGTCGTCACCGGATGGAACCGGTAGATGTGGCCGACCTGCAGGACGCGGCCCGTTCGGCTCGCGGTCGCCGCGAGCGCGCGGCCCTCGGCCACCGTCGTCGCGAGCGGCTTCTCGACGAAGACGTGCCGGCCGCGCTCGAGACACGTCGTGACGATCGGCACATGCGTGTCGGCCGCCGTGACCACGTCGACGGCGTCGACCAGCGCCAGCGCCTCACGATAGTCCGCCACGATCCGCGCGCCGCTCACGCCGTGTCCGACCGCCCAGGCCTGGCGCTCGGCTGACCGCGTCGCAACCCAGACATCCGCGCCGAGCTCGCGCAGGACGCGCAGGTGCTTCTCGCCCCAGCGCCCGACCCCGACGAGCAGGACCTTCAACGCGTCGGACGTTGGTGGGTCCCCTGCCACTCCGGGACGAGCGTCTGCGGCAGGCCGAGGCGATCCAGCACGCGGGCGACCGTGCCGTTGACCACGTCGTCGACGTCGCGCGGGCGGTTGTAGAACGCGGGCATGGGCGGCATGATCACCGCGCCCATCTCCGCGAGCGCCGTGAGGCAGCGAAGATGTCCGACGTGCAGCGGCGTCTCGCGCACGAGGAGGATGAGCGGGCGCCCTTCCTTCAGCGTCACGTCCGCGGCGCGCGCGATCAGCGTGTCCGTGTGGCAGGAGGCGAGCGCGCCCGCCGTCTTGATCGAGCACGGCGCCACGATCATCCCCGCCGTCCGGAACGAGCCCGACGCCACCGACGCGCCGATGTCGCGGTTGTCGTAGCGATGCGGCGCGAGCGCTTCGACGTCCGCCACGCTCCAGTCCGTCTCCTCGACGATGGTGCGCTTCGCCGGCGCCGAGAGGATCAGATGGGTCTCGACCTCGGCGTGGCCGCGCAGGACTTCCAGCAGCCGGATGCCGTAGATGACGCCGGTGGCGCCGGTCATGCCGAGGACGAGGCGGGTCACAGCCGGAACCGGCGCTTGAAGACCTCCTCGCGGGTCTTCTGATAGAGCACCTCCCACTCGCGGCTGCCCTCCGGCATCGGGCGCGAGTAGGAGGCGAGGATCTTCCGCACTTCGGTGTCGACCGACTCCTCGAGCTTCGACTCCTCGGTGAGCGCGCGCATGATCTCCGGACGCAGCTCCTCGGCGTTCTTCACCTGGAGCGCGGGGCTCGTCGAGAGCTCCTTCACGATGAGATCCGTGAGGTGGAAGATGCGCTCGCGGCTCATGCGCATCACAGGATGAATCCCCGCTCGCGCGCCAGCTTCTCCTTCACCTTGCCGAAGAGCTGGCGGTAGTCCGCCGAGGATTCCTTGATGAGCTTCGCGTGGTCGAGCAGCAGCTTGCGCGCGTCCGCGTCGAGCTTCTCCTCCGACGCGAGGTTGTCCATGACGACGTGGCGGATGACGGCCTTCGCCGCGGCCTCGTCCTTGACGTCGGCGACCTTGCGGGTCACGAGGCGTTTCACGATGGCGACGGCCATGCGGTCGGCGATCTCGTCGTGGCGCGGCATGGGGTCTGAGTATACGCGCCCGCCGTCGCGGGCACGGTGAAAGAGACCCGCGTCCCCCAGCCGACCTCACTGGTCACGCTGATCTCGCCGCCGTGCGCTTCCACGAGCGCTTTGACCACGGCGAGACCGAGCCCCGTGCCGCGGGCGGCGCCCACCGCGTCGGGGGCGCGGTAGTACGGCTCGAAGACGTGGGGCAGCGCGCTCGCCGGAATGCCCGGCCCGCGATCCTCGACCGTGAAGCGCACGTGCGCGGGCGCCGCGGGCACCGCCTGCACGCGCACGCGCGCGGTCGGCGGCGAATACTTCAACGCGTTGGTGATGAGGTTCTTCAGGATCCGGTCGATCGCATCCGGATCGGCGTCGACGTCCGCGAGGCCGTCGGACGTCTCGATCACCAGCCGGGGCCCTACGCTGCGGAAGAGGTCCGCGACGCCGCTCAACGCGCGCGCGGGGCTCACGACCGCGCGCCGTAGCGTGGGCGCCGTCCCCCGCTCCAGCCGCGAGAGATCGAGCAGGTCGTCGACGAGGCGCACCAGCCGCGCCGTCTCTCGATGGATGATCCCGGCGAGGCGCTTGACCTCCGCGTCGGAGAAGCGCCGCGTCGCGAGCAGCTCGCCGAAGCCCAGCAGCGCGGTGAGCGGCGTCCGCAGCTCGTGCGACGCGATGGCCACGAACGTCGAGCGCGCGCGGTCGAGCTCGGTGAGATGGTGCGTCGCCTCGGCCACGCGCGCGTCCAGCTCCTCCGCCGCCCGGCGTTGCCGCGCCGCGAGGCGCGCGTTCTCCAGCGCCAGGCCCACGTACGCGCCGAGCGTCACGAGATCGGCGCGGTCCGCGGCGGACAGCTCGTCCGCCTCGACGACGAGCGCGCCGCTGCGTCCGCTCGCGGCGGTGAGCGGGACGACGGCCACCCGGCGGGGCTGTGACTGTTCACCGGTGTCGGCGAGGAATACCGGCCCGCCGCCACGCGCCACCTCCGCCGCGAGCGAACCGGGGTGCGCGCCTTCACCGTCCGGCGTGGCGAAGTCGCCGGGCTCGAGGACGAGTGCCGCGTCGCGGATCGGCAGCCGCGCGATCAACAGCGCGCGCAGCCGGCGCAGGAGCATCTCGATCGGGTCGTCGCGCGTCAGCACGTCGTGCACGGCGAGCAGCACGCTGAGCCGCTCGGACTGGCGCCGGGTCTGCGTCCGCTGCGCGCCCACGATGGCGCCGACCACCAGGAGCAGCACTGTCGTGAGCAGCGCCTCCGCGGTGGCGAACGTGAGGCCGTGACGCTCGACGTCGGGCAGCACGATCGGCGCGTAGAGCAGCACGGCGCCCGCGCCGGCCACCGCGGCGCCGCGCAGCCCGAACGCGAGCGCGGCGACGACGACGGGCACGAAGAAGAGATGCCGCAGCGGCGAGGCCGGATCCGCGCCGTCGAGCGCCATGCCGGCGGTCACGGCGGAGAGGAGTGCGGCGATGATGATCGGCCGCACGGCTAGCCGCTCGCCAGCAGCCGGTAGCAGGCGAAGAACATGGTCGCCGCCGCGATGCCCGGCAGGAGGCTGCCCGACCAGCGCAGCAGCGTGCCGTTGAGGATGGCGAGCAGGCCCATGTAGACCGCGGCGCCGACGCGCAGCTCGATCGTGGCGACGAAGGGGTCAAGCACATAGCGGAGCGCGGCGGCGCCGGCGGCGAGCGCGAGCGCGACACCGAACGTCCAGCGCCGCCAGAGGTGCTGGAAGAGCGCGCCCCGGAAGAACAGCTCCGCGGAGAGCACGTTCGCGCCGACGTCGTAGGCGAGCGCCGGCAGCACGGTGGCGGCGTCGACGCGCACGCCGTACCCGAGCGTGCGTGACGCGCAGGCGATGAGATGCAGCGCGAGCGCGATCCCGGCCAGCGTGCCGATGACGACGCCGCCCCAGCGCCACGGCGGCGCGAGCCCCAGTCGCGACAGCCGGCCGTTCGCCGCGAGGACGACCAGCCAGAGCGGCACCGCGAGATAGAGCACGGCGCCGACAGGATGGAGTGCGACCGCCGTCCGCGCGAGCGCGAGGAGCGCGATGACCGGCACGGCCTCCCGGACCGGGATCCCGCCCCAGACGAGCGCCGCCGCCAGCAGCCCGCCGTGCAGGGTCGCGACGCCGATGACCGCGGCGACCTCCGCCGGTACGAGGCCGACACTGCTCGTGACGAGCGCCGCCAGGCATGCGGCCGCGACCGCGCGGCTCTCGAGCCAGCCGTGGTGAAACGGGAGCCGTGCGGCCGCCGCGGGATGACGAAGGGCCCACACGGCGTCACACCGCGCCGGTGTGAACGAGCTCGACGAAGATCGTGACGAGCTCGCGATCGAGCCCGCGCCCCGCCTGCACCGCGAGCAGCTCGAGCGCGGCGGCGGTCGACATCGCGGGCCGATACGGCCGGTCCGACGTGAGCGCATCGTAGACGTCGGCGACCGCCACGACACGCGCCCCGATCGGGATGCCGTCGCCGGCGAGCCCTTCCGGATATCCGCTGCCGTCCATGCGCTCGTGATGCGAGCGGATGACCGCCGCCCCGGCGGTGAAGAACTCGAAGGGGGCGACGATCTGCGCGCCGATGAGCGGATGCCGCTGCATGAGCGCCCACTCGTCCGGCGTGAGCGGCCCCGGCTTGCGCAGCACGGCTTCGGGCACGCCGATCTTGCCGATGTCGTGCAGGAGTCCGGCGCGCGCGATGATCTCGGCGTCCGCCGCGGCGAGCCCCAGTGCCTGCGCGAGGCGCCGGCTCGACGCGCCCACGCGCTCGGAGTGCCCGCGCGTGTACACGTCCTTCGCCTCGAGCGCGTTCGCGAGCCCGAGGAGCGCCTGGTAGATCCCGCGCTGCTGCTGCTGGTAGACCGTGCGGATGTCCTCGGCGTAGCGCAGCGCCTGCTGATACGCGGCGTTGAGGCGGCGATACGCGGTCGCGAGGTCGTCGTCGCACGCCGCGGTGGCCGGCGCCGCCTTGGGGTCGCTCACCGGGCGCGCCATAGCGCCGATCCGGGAGCGAGCGTGTCGACCAGCGTGAGCAGCCTGACCGGGGAAAACGGCTTCGTCAGGTATTCGGTGGCGCCGGCTTCGAGGCCGCGCCGCGCGTCCGCGGGCGTGGCCGCCGCGGTCAGCATGACGATCGGCGTGCGCACGAACGTGTCGCCGACCCGAAGGCGCCGGCACACCTCGACGCCGTCGAACCCCGGCATGTTGACGTCCAGCAGGATGAGATCGGGCCGGATCTCGTCCGCCAGCGCGAGCGCGGTGACGCCGTCCCCGGCCGCCACCACGCGCACCCGCTCGTCCTCGAGCGTGACGCGCACGAGCTCCACCACGCTGTCTTCGTCGTCGGCGATCATCACGGTGAGCATGCCGATGAGGATCGCAAGGCGGGTGCCGCGTCCGGAGGACGCGGGGACGCGGGTTTAGCGGGCGGGGACGCGGTCGGCCGCCGTAGGCGGGTGGCAGGCTGCCCACGCGCGCGGGCAGCGGTGACCGATCAGCGGATCAGTGACCGCGCCCGGCGACCTGCAGGCGGGTCAGCGCGCGCGCCAGCGCGGCCTGGCAGCGCGCGAAGTCGACCTCTTCCTGCGCGCGCCCGCCGATGCGCCGCTCGGCGCGCTCCTTCGCCTTCTCCGCGCGTGTCCGATCGATCTCGGCGGGGCGCTCCGCCGTGTCGGCGAGGACGATGACCTTGTCGTTGCGGATTTCGGCGAAGCCGCCGGCGATCGCGAGATGGTGCTCGTCGCGTCCGATGCGGTACGTGACGATGCCGACGCCGAGCGTGGTGAGGAACGGCGCGTGCCCGGGCAGCACCCCGAAATATCCTTCGATGCCCGGCGCGACCACCTCGTCGACCTGTTCCGAGACCACGAGCCGCATGGGCGTCGTGATCTCGAGCGTGAGCCGATCGGCCATCTCCGGTGCGCTCAGGCGGCCTGGAGCTTCTTGGCCTTGTCCATCGCCTCGCCGATGTCGCCCACCATGTAGAAGGCTTGCTCCGGGAGCTCGTCGTGCTTGCCCTCGACGATCTCCTTGAAGCTCTTCACGGTGTCGGCCACCTTCACGTAGCGCCCCGGCGAGCCGGTGAACTGCTCCGCCACGAAGAAGGGCTGCGAGAGGAAGCGCTGGATCTTCCGCGCGCGCGACACGGTCTGCTTGTCCTCGTCCGACAGCTCTTCCATGCCGAGGATCGCGATGATGTCCTGCAGGTCCTTGTAGCGCTGGAGGATGAGCTGCACGGCGCGCGCGGTCTGGTAGTGCTCCGGGCTGAGGATGTTCGGGTCGAGGATGCGCGAGGTCGACGCGAGCGGATCGACCGCGGGATAGATGCCGAGCTCGGCGATCTGCCGCGAGAGCACCGTCGTGGCGTCGAGATGCGCGAACGCCGTGGCCGGCGCCGGGTCCGTGATGTCGTCGGCGGGCACGTAGATCGCCTGCACGGAGGTGATCGAGCCCTTCTTCGTCGACGTGATGCGCTCCTGGAGCTGGCCCATCTCCGTCCCGAGCGTGGGCTGGTACCCGACCGCGGACGGCATGCGGCCGAGGAGCGCCGACACTTCCGAGCCCGCCTGCGTGAACCGGAAGATGTTGTCGATGAAGAGGAGCACGTCCTGGCCTTCCTCGTCGCGGAAGTACTCGGCCGCCGTCAGCGCGGTGAGCGCCACGCGCAGGCGCGAGCCCGGCGGCTCGGTCATCTGGCCGAAGATCAGCGCGGTCTTCTCGATGACACCCGAGTCCTTCATCTCGTGATAGAGGTCGTTCCCCTCGCGCGTGCGCTCGCCCACGCCCGCGAAGCACGAGATCCCGCCGTGCTGCTTGGCGATGTTGTTGATGAGCTCCTGGATCAACACGGTCTTGCCGACGCCCGCGCCGCCGAAGAGGCCGGTCTTGCCGCCCTTCGTGTACGGCTCGAGCAGGTCGACGACCTTGATCCCGGTCTCGAACATCTCGACCTTCGTGGACTGGTCCTCGAAGGAGGGCGCGGGCCGATGGATCGGGTACATCTTCTTGGCGTTGAGCGCCGGGCCCTTGTCGACCGGCTCCCCGACCACGTTGAGGATGCGGCCGAGGGTCTCGTTGCCGACCGGCACCATGATCGCCGCGCCGGTGTCGTTGACCGACATGCCGCGCGACAGGCCGTCCGTCGACGCCATGGCGATCGTGCGCACCTGGCTCTCGCCGAGGTGCTGCGCGACCTCGAGCACGAGCTTCTGCGAGTACGCGAAGATGTCCTTGCCTTCGACGCCCTGGACTTCGAGCGCGTTGTAGATGGACGGCAGCTTGCCCGTCTCGAACTCGACGTCCACGACGGGGCCGATGACCTGAACGATCTTTCCCGTGCTCATGCCTCCGCTCCTTGCTTGAGCGCCTCGGCGCCGCCGACGATGTCGAGCAGCTCCTTGGTGATCTTCTCCTGGCGCGCCTTGTTGTACTGGATCGTGAGGATGTCGATCATTTCCTTGGCGTTCTTCGTGGCGGCTTCCATCGCGGTCATCCGCGCGCCGTACTCGCCCGCGAGCGACTCCATGAGCGCCTTGTAGACCTGCATGCGCACGTGGCGCGGCAGGAGGTCGCCCAGGATGGCCTCGGGGCCCGGCTCGTAGATGTAGTCCACGGCGGCGTCCGCCGCGTTCGGATCGTTCGCGGCGGTCTCGTCGGCCTTGGGAATCGGGAGGAGCTGGACGCGGACCGGGCGCTGGACGGCCACCGACCGGAACTCGTTGTAGATCAGGTGCACCTCGTCGACCTCGCCCTCGAGGTACTGGGCCATGAACGCGTCCGCGAGCTCCTGCGCGTGGCTGTACGCGAGGCGGTCCCAGAAGCCGATCATGTCGCGCTTGATCGTGTACGGGCGCCGGCGATAGAAGTCGCGCGCCTTGCGCCCCACGACGACCAGCGTGACGTCGGCCGTCGCCTGCGTGCGGAGGAACTCGATCGACCGGCGCAGGATGTTCGAGTTGAACGCGCCGGCGAGCCCCTTGTCCGCCGTGATGATCACGACCTGGCGCCGCGGCCCTTCGCGCTGCTCGAGCAGCGGGTGCGGCGCGCCGTCGCTCCCCTGCCCCGAGACCAGGTTGCCGAGCAGCTCGGCCATCTTGGAGGCGTACGGCCGCGCGGACAGGATGCGCTCCTGCGCGCGCCGCAGCTTCGCCGCCGCCACCAGCTTCATGGCGCGCGTGATCTTCTGCGTCGACTGGACGGATTTGATCCGCCGCTGGATGTCGCGAAGCGTCGCCATCGGGGCCTAGGCCGCCTTGATGCCCTTCGCCGCCATGAACTCGGTCTTCGCGTCGGTGATCGCCGTGGTGAGCGCCTCCCGCAGCGTCTCCGAGATCTCCTTCTTGTCGCGGATCTCGGTCAGGATCGTGGGCTGCTTGCGCTCGAGCCAGCCGTAGAAGAAGGTCTCGAACTCGCGGACCTGGTCGACCGGCACGTCGTCGATGAAGCCCTGCGTGCCCGCGAAGATGATCGCGACCTGCTTCTCGATCGGCAGCGGCTGGTACTGGCCCTGCTTGAGGAGCTCGACCATGCGCTGGCCGCGCGCGAGCTGCACCTGCGTGGCGCGGTCGAGGTCGGAGCCGAACTGCGCGAACGCGGCGAGCTCGCGAAACTGCGCCAGGTCGAGCCGCAGCTTGCCCGCGACCTGCCGCATGGCCTTCACCTGGGCCGAGCCGCCGACGCGCGAGACCGAGATCCCGACGTTCACGGCGGGCCGGATGCCCGCGTAGAAGAGGTCGGACTCGAGGAAGATCTGCCCGTCGGTGATCGAGATGACGTTGGTCGGGATGTACGCCGACACGTCACCGAGCTGGGTCTCGATGATCGGCAGCGCGGTGAGCGAGCCGGCGCCGTGCTGCTCGCTGAGCTTCGCCGCGCGCTCCAGCAGGCGCGAGTGCAGGTAGAAGACGTCGCCGGGATACGCCTCGCGGCCCGGCGGGCGCCGGAGCAGCAGCGAGAGCTGGCGGTACGCGGTGGCGTGCTTCGAGAGGTCGTCGTAGACGCAGAGCGCGTGGCGGCCGGAGTCCCGGAAGTACTCCCCCATCGTCACGCCCGCGTACGGGGCGATGTACTGGAGCGGCGCCGGCTCCGAGGCCGAGGCGACGACCACCGTGGTGTACGCCATCGCGCCGGTGTCCTCGAGGATCTTCACGACCTGCGCGACCGTGGAGCGCTTCTGGCCGATGGCCACGTAGAAGCAGAAGACGCCCTGCCCCTTCTGATTGATGATCGTGTCGACGCCGATGGCGGTCTTGCCGGTGCCGCGGTCGCCGATGATCAGCTCGCGCTGCCCGCGCCCGATCGGGATCATCGCGTCGATGGCCTTGAGCCCGGTCTGCAGCGGCTCCTTGACCGACATGCGGTCGACCACGCCCGGCGCGTAGCGCTCGATCGGGCGGAACTCGGTGGTCGCGATCGGGCCCTTGCCGTCGACGGGCAGCCCCAGCGCGTTGACCACGCGGCCCACGACGGCCTCGCCGACCGGCACCTGCGCGATGCGGTTCGTGCGCTTGACCGTGTCGCCTTCCTTGATCGCCTTGTCGTCGCCGAGGAGCACCGCGCCGACCTGGTCCTGCTCGAGGTTGAGGACCATGCCGACCACGTCGCCCGGGAACGTGAGGAGCTCGCCGGCCATCGCGCGGTCGAGCCCGTAGATGCGGGCGATGCCGTCGCCGACCTCGATGACCCGGCCGACCTCCTGCAGGTCGACCTCGGACTCGTAGCCCGCGAGCTGGCGCTTGATGATTTCACTGATCTCAGCGGCGTTGATCATGACGTCCCTTCCCTTGGGATTGCGCGCTCACGCGCGCGCGAGGCGATCACGCATCCGGGCGAGCTGCGTGTCGAGGCTGCCGTCCAGGATCGTGCTGCCCATCTCGGCGACGAAGCCGCCGAGCAGGCTCTGGTCGACGGTCTCTTCGATGACGAGCTCGCGCCCTCCGAACATGCCGGTCAGCCGGCGGCCCATCTCCGCGCGCTCGGCGTCCGTGAGGCTCACGGCGGTGCGCAGCTTCACCCGCACCCGGCCGCGCGCCGCGTCCATGAGCTTGCGATACGCGGCGTGGATCGCCGGCACGTAGTCGGCGCGATTGCGCACGGCGACCAGGCTGAGGAAGTCGCGCACGAGCGGCGACACGCCGAGCTTGGTGGCGACCTCGACGGCGGCGCCGCGCTTGGCGGCCGCACTCACCCACGGACGCGAGAGGAAGCCGCGGAGCGCGGGCTCGGCGCTCAGGACGCGCGCGACCGTCTCCAGCTCGCGCGCGACCGCTTCGTCCTGGCTCCGCTCGTGCGCGATGTCGAACAGCGCGCGCGCGTACGACTTCGCGGTCGCTTCGGAGAGCTTCACGCGCCGATCTTCGAGATGGCGTCGTCGACGATCTTGCGGTGGTCTTCGTCGCGGAGCGACCGGCGCACGAGCTTCTCGGCGACGCCGACCGCGAGCCCCGCCACTTCACGCCGGAGCTCTTCCCGCGCGCGGCGGATGTCGGCCTCGGTCTGCGCGCGCGCGGTCTCGACGAGCCGCCGGGCCTCGGCCTGCGCGCCCTCGACCAGCTTGCGCTGCTCCTCGGCCGCTTCCTTCAGCGCCTGCTCGCGGATCGACGCGGCTTCCTGGTACGCGGTGCGCAGGCGCGCGGCGTTCTCGTCCTGCTGACGCGCCGCCTCGGCGCGCGCGGCCTGCGCCTCTTCCAGCGCCTTCTGGATCGCCGTCGTGCGCTCCTGCATCTTCGCGACGAGCGGCTTGTAGAGGAGGAAGTTCAGCACGACCAGCAGCACCAGGAAGTTGACGCCCTGGATGATGAGCGACTTGTCGAAGCTGATCAGCCCGCCTTCGCTCGCCGCCCATGCCCCGGCCGGTCCGACGAGAACGAGCGCCACTGCCGCACACAGGATGCGGCCGATCCAGTCGCGTCCACGTTGATGCATGAAGGGGTCTCCCGGTCGCGCGCTCGCGTTGCTACGGCGAAGGTTTGTGAAAACTATCACGCAAATCCGCGGGCTGTCAACGCGACCGGGCGATGACACCGCCCCCGATCACGAGGTCCCGTTGATACCAGACCACCGACTGCCCGGGCGTGATCGCGCGTTGCGGGTCGTCGAAGACGACCTCGGCCGAGCCGTCGTCCCGGACGCGCACGGTGGCGGGCGCCGGCTCGTGCCGGTGCCGGATGCGCGCCTCGACCCGTAGCGGCGTGGCCGGCGGCTCGACCGCGATGAAGTTCACGTCGGTCGCGACGAGGCGGTCGCGCTCGAGATCCGCGGGCGAGCCGACGGTCACCGTGTCCGTCCCGGCGTCGAGGTCGACCACGTACAGCGGCGTATCCGTCGCCACGCCGAGGCCGCGCCGCTGGCCGATCGTGTAGCTCGCGATCCCGCCGTGGCGGCCGCGCTCGACACCGCGCGTGTCGACGATGCGGCCCGGGCGGAAGACCTCGGGGTCGCGACGGCGGAGGAACCCGCGGTAGTCGTCGTCGGGGATGAAGCAGATCTCCTGGCTCTCGGGCTTGTCGGCGGTCACGAGCCCGAGGCGGCGGGCGTGATCGCGCACGACGTCCTTGGTGAGATGGCCGATGGGAAAGCGCGCCGCGGCGAGCTGCGCCTGGGTGAGGGGCCACAGGAAATCCGATTGGTCCTTACGCGCGTCGAGCCCCTTCCAGAGCAGCCAGCGGCCCGACGCCGGATCGCGCGTGATGCGCGCGTAGTGTCCCGTCGCCACCGCCACGGCGTCCCACGCCGCGGCGCGACGCACCAGCGACCCGAACTTTAGGTCTCGATTGCACGCGACGCACGGGACGGGCGTGCGACCGGCGCGATACTCATCGACGAACCTATTGATCACCGTGGTCGCGAACGCTTCCTCGCTGTTGAGGAGGTAGTACGGGATGCCCAGGCGCTGCGCGACCGCGCGCGCATCGCCCGCGGTCTCCGCCGAGCAGCAGCTGCCGAAGCGGCGCGCCTCGTCGTCCGGCGCCTGCCAGGGCCAGACGCGCAGCGTGACGCCGACCACGTCGTAGCCCTCTTCGACGAGCAGGGCGGCGGCGACCGACGAGTCGACGCCTCCGCTCATGCCGACGACGATGCGCTCCGACACCTTACTTCGAGCCTCCCAGGAGATCGCCGAGTCGCTCGAGCTCATCGGCGGTCGCGTACGTGACTTCGATGCGCCCGCGGCGATCGTTGCCGACGATGCGGACGCGCGTCATCAACGCACGCTGCAGGGCATCTTCGAGCGCGGCCAGCTCCACCGACCGGCGACGGGGGCCGCCGCCCGCCGGCCGGCGGGCCTTCAGATCCGCCTCGGTCGCGCGCACCGACCACGAGTGCGCGAGGATCTCGTCTCTGAGCTTCAGCTGCTCTGCCTCGGTCGTCAAGGACAGCAGGGAGATGGCGTGCCCCATGGTGAGCCGGCCGTTCCGGAGGTCCTCCTGAATCGGGTCGGGGAGCTTGAGAACCCGGAGCGCGTTCGCGATCGAGCTGCGATCCTTGCCGATGCGCTGACCGAGCTGCTCCTGCGTCCATCCGAAGTCCGCGAGAAGTTGGCGATATCCCTCCGCGGACTCGATCGGATTGAGATCCTCTCGGAGGAGGTTCTCGACCAGGGCGAGCTCCAGGCTCTCCGCGTTCGTGGCCTCTCGAACGACCGCCGGTATGCGGTCCAGTCCTGCCGCCTGCGCCGCACGCCAGCGTCGCTCGCCCGCGATGAGCTCGTAGCGGTCGCCAGTCTTACGAACGACGACCGGCTGAATCACGCCGGAGGCCTTGACCGACTGCGTGAGCTCTGCCAGCGCGGTGGGCTCGAACCGCTTGCGCGGCTGCTTCGGGTTCGGCTGGATTCGGTCGAGTGGAATCTCCAGCGTTGCTTCGGGCGCCACCGCTTCGGTCTCCGGACCGAGCAGCGCGCCGAGGCCGCGCCCCAGGCCGCGCTTGTTCATGCTGCGCCTCCATGCTGAATGAGCTCGCGCGCGAGCTCGAGATACGCGATCGCCCCGCTCGACTTCATGTCGTGGAGCATGATCGGTTTGCCGAAGCTGGGGGCTTCGGTGAGCCGGACGTTGCGGGGGATGACCGTGTCGAAGATCTTTCCCGGAAAGTACTTGTGGACCTCATCGCGGATCTGTAGCGCCAGGCTGGTACGGCCATCGAACATCGTGAGCACGATACCGCCGATGTCGAGACCGGGGTTCAGACGCTCACGAACGAGCTTGACCGTCTTGACGAGATGCGTGAGGCCCTCGAGCGCGTAGAACTCGCACTGCAAGGGCACCAGGACCGTGTCCGAGGCGGCCAGTGCGTTGATCGTGAGGAGGCCGAGGGACGGCGGGCAGTCGATCAGCACGAAATCTTCCGCGGTGGAGCGGGCGGCCAAGGCGTCCCGGAGACGGAACTCTCGGCGATCGAGGCTCACCAGCTCGATCTCGGCGCCCACCAGGTCGATGTCCGACGGCAGCAGCGAGAGTGATGGCAGGGCGGTCCGGACGGCCGCCTTGTCGGCCGGCTCGCCGCCGACCAGGACGTGGTAGATCGTCGGATAGAGATCGTTCTTGTCGATCCCAAGGCCCGTGGTCGCGTTGCCCTGTGGATCGAGGTCCACGAGGAGCACGCGGCGCTCGGCCAGAGCCAGCCCTGCGGCCAGGTTCACGGCAGTCGTTGTCTTGCCGACACCGCCCTTCTGGTTGACGACCGCGATGGTGCGCGCCATCACGAGCGTTTCACGACAAACATCGCCACACGGTTGTTTGGTGGTGTTTCACGTCGAACATCGTCGCTGACACGACCTCTCCGGGTCAATGTCCTATTTCTGATCGTCGGCCTTGACCCACCGGCGCAGATGACGAAGGCTTCCTCCCGGGAGCCGAACCGTCACGATCTCCGCCGGGAAAAGCCCTCGGGTAGGGGCCTCGGAGCGTTGGCGACCAGGCATGCCTGACGCGATGAGCGCGCCGCCTGAGCGGAGCAGGGGAAATACCACGGGGATCAAGCCCACGACGTCGCCAGCGCACCGCATCATCGCGGCGTCGAACGTCGCGGGTACCCTGAGCTCTTCGACGCGAGACTCGATCAGGCTCACGTGCGTCAGGTCCAGCTCGCGAATGGTCGCCGAAAGGAACGAGGCCCGTCGCCGTCTTGGCTCAATGAGCACGAGCTCCAAGTCGCGTCGCATGATGGCGATCGGCACTCCGGGCAGCCCGGCACCCGAGCCGATGTCGGCGATCCGGCGCGCGGTCGGCGGCACAGCCTCGAGGAACGCGAGGCTGTCCACGACGACGTTCTGTAGCAGCCATCCGGGCTCGACGGACCCGACCAACCGGTGCGATCCTTGCCATTTAGTCAGCAGATTCAGATACTTATCTATGTTATCCGCCTCGAGAGCGGTCAGCTCCCGGCCCACGCCCGGGAGGCGAACGCCGACGAGCCCGGTGGAGAACGCCGTCATTTGCCGACGCAGAACGTGGCGAAGATGCGGTCGAGCACGTCATCGCCGACCTCGACCCCCAGCAGCGACGACACTTCGGCGAGCGCGGCGTGCAGGTCGACGAGGGCGACATCGAGCGGCATCGCCGCGAGCGCCTCCGTCGCGCGTCGCAGGTCGTGCTCGAGCGCCTCGAGTCTCGCGCGCTGGCGCAGCGTCGCCGCGAGGTGCCCGTCGTCGCCGTCATCGCCGATCAGTCGCGTGACTTCCGCCGCCAGCGCACGCGTCAGGGCCGCGATACCCGCGCCTGTCGTCGCGGAGACGGCCAGCGCGCCGGCGCGCCCTTCGGCCTCCGGGTGCCGGGGCAGGTCGCTCTTCGCCCACACGCGTACGATCGGACGCCCGACGGCCGGCGACAGATCGACCTCGCCCCCCGGCGGCGCGGAGCCGTCGGTCACCAGGACGATCACGTCGCTCTCGTGGATCGCGCGCACCGTCCGTTGCATGCCCTCGGCTTCGATCGCATCGTGCGCCGCCCCGAGGCCCGCGGTGTCGAGCACGCGCACGAGCACGCCGTCGAGGACCAGCGCCCCTTCGACGACGTCCCGGGTCGTTCCCGGCGTCGGTGCGACGATCGCGCGATCGCGCCCGACGAGCGCGTTCAGCAAGCTCGACTTGCCGGCGTTGGGACGGCCCACGAGCGCGACCGTGACGCCCTCGTGCACGAGGCGCCCGCGGCACGCGGCGGCGTGAATCCCGGCCACGTCATCGGCGAGCGTCGCCACGGCCTCGCGCGCCGTCTCGACGGCGAGCCCCACCTCGTCGTCGGGAAAGTCGAGGGTCACCTCGAGGCCGGCGATCAGCGCGAGGAGCTCGTCGCGCAGGCGCCCCACGCGCGCGCCGACCTCGCCGGCCAGTGCGCGCGCGGCGGCGGCCACGGCCCGCTCGGTCCGCGCGCCGATCAGGAGCGCCACGGCCTCCGCGCGCGCGAGATCCATTCGGCCGTTCAGATACGCCCGCCGCGTGAACTCGCCCGGCTCCGCCAGGCGCGCGCCGGCGACGCGCAGCCGCTCCACGAGCATCGCCAGCAGCGCGGGGCTGCCGTGGCACGAGAGCTCGACGACGTCCTCGCCCGTGTACGTCGCGGGCGCCCGCATCACCGCGCAGAGCGCGTCGTCGAGCGGGAGGTGCGTCGAGGGATCGCGAAGGGCGACCCGGCGCAGGGTGTGCGTCGGCTGGGTCGCGAGCGTGGGCGGGGAAGGGAGGACCGCGCCGGCGATCGCGAGCGCGTCAGGCCCGCTCAGCCGGACGATGCCGAGAGCGCCTGCCCCCGGCGGCGTCGCGACGGCCACGATCGTGTCGACGCCCGTGGCCCGGTCTCGCGGCGGCCGCTCAGGCGCGGCCGGCTTCCTTCGCCTCGCGCGCGCGCCCGCGCGCCGTGGGCCGGTCCATGTACCACTGTTGGAGGATCTGCAGGATGTTCGAGACCGTCCAGTAGAGCACCAGCCCGGAGGGCAGGTTGATGAACATGAACGTGAAGATGAACGGCATGATCAGCATCAGCTTCGCCTGCCGCGGATCGCCCATCACCGGCATCATCTTCTGCTGGATGAACATGGTCACGCCCATCAGCACCGGCAACACGTACGTCGGATCCTGGCTGGCGAGGTCGCAGATCCAGAGGTCCACGCCGAAGATCCGCCCGAAACAGAAGAACGTCGCGCCCTGCAGCTCGACGGAGACCGAGAGCGCCAGGTACAGCGCATAGAAGATCGGCACCTGCGCGATCATCGGCAGGCAGCCGCCCGCCGGGTTGACCTTGTGCTTCCGGTAGAGATCGAGGGTCTCCCGCTGCATGCGCTGCGGATCGCTCTTGTACTTGTTCCGGAGCGCGTTCATCTGCGGCTGCAGCGCCTGCATCGCCTTCATCGACCGCATGCTCTTCACGGTCAGCGGGTAGAAGAGCACCTTCGACAGCACCGTGATGAGGATGATCGCGACGCCGTAGTTGCCGACGTGGTCGTACACCCAGTTCATGAGGCGCAGGATCGGCACGCCCAGCCACTCCATCGGCAGCCCGCCCCACGAGCGGGGGACGGGGAAGCCGCCGAAGTTGATCGTGGCCTCGAGGCCGTACGCGGCGAGCCGGTCGTACTCCTTGGGTCCGACGTAGACGAGCACGGTGCCTTCCCACGCCTGGCCCGGCGCGATCGTCGGCGTCGCGCGGACGGCCATGGTGACGCGCGTGACCGGCGGCGCCTCGCCGACCTTCGCCGGCGTGCCCTTCTCGGTCCGCGTCACGAGCTTGAAGTCGGGGCTCTTCGGCACCAGCGCCGCGAGGTACCAGACGCTGCCCATGCCGATCCAGCTCCCGGTGAGCTCCTGGTCCGCGACCGCCGTCAGCGTGTCCGCGAGATGCACGACCCCGTCCGCGGACCACGTGAGCTCGGTCGGGTGCTGGCCGAGGTACTTCTCGGTGACGCCCTGCCAGTCGGTCTTGGTGGACCACGGCAGCGTCACGCTCACGCTCTTCGGCGCCGTGGTGCTGTTCTCCACGCGGATGCGCGTCTCGTAGGCATACGTCGACGCGTCGAACTCGAGCGTCTGTCGCACCTTCAGGCCGTCGGTCTCGCCGTTCAGCTCGAGGGCGCCGCTGCGCGTCTCACCCCCGAGCTTGAGGCCCCCCTCCGGCGTGATCGCCATGGGCACTGCCTCCGCGGCCGGGGCGTTCGCGGGGCCGACCGCGAGCCCGTGCGAGCCGAGCTCGCCCACGATCACCATCGGCTTCGCGCCGCGGTAGTGCAGAGTCCACTCCTGGAGCTTGCCGCCCTCGCTGCTGATCACCGCGCGATACGGGACCGTTTCGACGGCGACGGTCCGCTGGGGCGGTCGCGGCGCCGGTGGCGTCGATGGCGCGGCGGGACTCGGCGGCGGAGCGGGCGGCGCGGGAGCGGGCGCCGCGACCGGACCGGGTACGGGGGCCTGGCCTTTCGGCGCCTGTGCCGCGGGCTCGGGCGCGGGCGGCGGGGCCGACGGGATGAAGAACGTCTGGTAGATGATGAGGACGACCGCCATCAGGACGGCGGCGAGGATCGCGCGTTTCTCCATACCTTAGTCTTTACGCCGCGTTAGTGGCGGCGGATCGAAGCCTCCGCGATTGAATGGATGACACCGCGCGATGCGCCACACGGCGAGCCCGGCGCCTCGAACGAGACCGTGGTCGGTGAGGGCCTGGGCGGCATACTCGGAACAGGTGGGCGCGAAGCGACACGCCGCGGGCAGGAACGGGGAGACGAAGCGCTGGTAGCCGCGCACCGCACCGACCGTCGCCCTGACCACCGCACTCATCGCACCCCTCCCGGCGTCGCAATGGACCGAAACGCGGCCCGCATGTCTTCGATCAACGTGCCCAAGGCGACCGTCAGCGCGGGGGGCCGTCCGATCGCGATGATGTCGACGTGCGCCGGCGCGGTGTCCCGAGCCGCTCGGTAGGCTTCTCGGAGGCGCCGGCGGGTACGGTTGCGCTGCACCGCGCCGCGGATCTGCCGGCCGACCGCGAACCCTGCCCGGCGGGGCCCGTTGCTCGCGCGCCACAGCACGATCATCGACGGCCGCTCGACCCGCTTGCCCTGCTGGAACAGCGCCTGGAACTCGGCGCCGCTGGTGAGCCGCTCGGGCCGACGCAGTCGGCCCGCTATACCGTCAGTCGTTTCCGCCCCTTCGCGCGCCGCCGCTTGATCGTCTTGCGGCCACCCGGGGTGCTCATGCGCTCGCGGAAGCCATGCGTCTTCTTCCGGCGGCGCGTATTCGGCTGGAACGTCCGCTTCATGGACGGTGATCCCCTCTGGACAGTAAGGATGGGCCGAGCCGACGTAGTGTAGCAGCGCGCATTTTCAAGTCAACTCACGCGCGCACGCCGTGCGCGCGGAAACATCGTTGACAGCACATCTGACCGTGTAATAACGTTCGCGCACTCAACGACTCGACGAGGTGTGTTTCTCGATGCGCGCGCGACTCCGCGCGGACGTTCCTGCCACATACCAGGCTATCCACACCTGTGGATAAGTCTGTGCGTAACTGGGGGCCCCGGGAGTGTTAACAGGCTTGTGGACTCAACTTTTGGACGCGTCGGCCCGCAAGCTGCCCGGCGCTGTGCTCGACTCGTGGCTGCGTCCCTGCCGGCCTCTCTCGCTCGAGGGCGATCACCTCACGATCGCGGCGCCCAACCGGTTCACGCGCGACTGGTTGATCCAGCACCACTTCGACGTCATCCAGGCGGCGGCGGCGGACTGCATCGGCGGCCATCCGCGCGTCTCGATCGTCATCGACGACGCGCCGCCCGCCGAGACCAGCGTGGATGCGCCGCCCCCTCCGACCGCGCCGGTGCGCGGGCCGTCCACGCTCGAGGGCCTGAACCCCCGCTACACGTTCGACACGTTCGTCGTCGGCTCGTCGAACCAGTTCGCGCAGGCCGCTTGCCAGGCGGTCGCGGAGCTGCCGTCGCGCGCCTACAATCCGCTGTTCATCTACGGGGGCGTCGGACTCGGCAAGACGCATCTGCTGCACGCGGTCGGCCACCAGGCCGCGCGGCTCTTCGCCGGGCTCTCGGTCGTGTATCTCTCCTCGGAGCGCTTCACGAACGAGCTGATCAACGCGATCCGCTACGACCGCACCGCCGAGTTCCGCGCGCGCTATCGCACGATCGACCTCCTGCTCATCGACGACATCCAGTTCATCTCGGGCAAGGAGCGCACGCAGGAAGAGTTCTTTCACACGTTCAACGACCTCTACGAGTCGCGCAAACAGATCATCCTGTCGAGCGACTGCTCGCCGAAGGACATCCCGGAGATCGAGGAGCGCCTGCGCTCGCGCTTCGAGTGGGGCCTGATCGCCGACATCCAGCCGCCGGACTTCGAGACGCGCGTCGCGATCCTCAAGAAGAAAGCGGCCGTCGACCGCGTGCGCCTGGACGACGACGTCGCGTATCTGATCGCCGGCCGCATCAAGTCGAACATCCGCGAGCTCGAAGGCAGCCTGACGCGCATGATCGCGTTCTGCGCGCTGACCGGCCGCGAGATGGGCATCGACCTCGCCCAGGAAGTGCTGGCCGATCTCTGGGGCGAGGACGAGAAGGTCATCACCATCGAGCAGATCCAGCGGAAGGTCAGCGAGCACTTCGGCATCAAGATCGCGGATCTGAAGGCGAAGAGCCGCACGCAGGCCGTGGCCTTCCCACGCCAGGTCGCGATGTATCTCTCGCGCCAGCTCACGCACGCGTCCCTCGCCGAGGTGGGCCGGGCCTTCGGTGGGAAGGACCACACGACCGTCCTGCACGCTGTGGACAAGATCCAGAAGCTGCTGCAGGACGATCCCCGATTCCGCAAGACCGTCGACGGGATAATCCACGGGATCACACTGTGATCCACCGTCGCCCCCGCGTCGTCCACCGCGATATCCCATGACCGGAGACGCGCAAACGGTCGACCCGCGCGCCACTTACCGCATATTCTCGTTGTCCACAGGTCCTACGGTTTCCTTCTCCTACGAAGTTGTCTTTCTGTTTCTCTAAACAACATCGGAGAGACTCATGGAAGTGGTTCTGGATCGTGACGCGTTCCTGAAGGGTCTGCAGATGGTGCAGAACATCGTCGAGCCGCGGCAGACCCTGCCGATCCTGGCCAACGTGCTGCTCGAAACGGACGGCGAGACCATCCGGCTCAGCGCCACCGACCTCGATGTCGGCGCGCGCGTGACCGTTCCGGCGCGCGTGGCGACGAAGGGCTCGGTCACGATCTCCGCCCGGAAGCTCGCGGAGATCGTCAAGGAGCTGCCGGCCGCGACGCTGACGCTCAGGGTCGGCGAGAACGCGAGCGTGAGCCTTCGATGCGGGGGCGTGTCGTACAAGCTGGTCGGCCTCGCGCCGGACGATTTTCCGGCCGTCGTGCCGGCCTCGCCGGCCGCGTGGCTCGCCCTGGACGCGAAGGTGCTCCGCGAGATGCTCACGCACACGAGCTTCGCCGTCTCGCACGACGAGACCCGCTACGCGCTCAACGGTGTGCTCTTCGTGATCCAGGCGAAAGAGATGCGCGTGGTCGCGACCGACGGCCACCGCCTCGCGATGGCCTCACGGCCCCTCGGGCAGGGCGCGACGCCCGTGACGGGAATCGTGCCGCGCAAGGCGATCACCGAGATCCAGCGCGCGCTCGGCGCAGGCGAAGAAGTGCAGGTCGCGATCACGGAGAACCAGTTCGTGCTCCAGATGCCGAACTTCGTCATGACCGCGCGGCTCATCGAAGGGCAGTTCCCGAACTACGAGGCGGTGATTCCGAAGGGACATCCCGGCAGGCTGCTGCTGAGCCGGCCCGCGCTGACCTCGGCGCTGCGGCGCGTGGCGGTGATGGCCGAGGAACGCAACAAGCCGGTGAAGCTGACGCTCGCCCCGGCGTCGCTGAAGCTTTCCGCGTCGAGCGCGGAGCTCGGGGAAGCGGAGGAGGCGCTCGCGGTTGATTACGCCGGCGAGGAGATCGCGATCGCGTTCAACTCGCGGTACATCCTCGACGCGCTCTCGCCGATGGAAGACGACGCGGTGGTGTTCGAATTCAAGGACGGACTGAGCCCCGGAGTCGTCAAAAGCGCGGAGGATGACGGCTATCGCTGTGTTATAATGCCCATGCGCATTTAGAGAGCTTTTTAGCTCTAAAAAACAAGGGTTTATCTCTGAGGACAGGAGCAGCGCTGGGTGCAGATTGGATGGATACAGCTACTCGAATTTCGTAACTATCGCACCCTCGAGTACCACCCCTCGCCGCGCCTCAATCTGCTGACCGGGCCGAACGCCCAAGGGAAGACGAACCTCCTGGAGGCCGTCGGGTTTCTGCTCACGGGACGCTCCTTCCGGACGTCGCGGCTTCCCGAAGTGCCGCACTGGGATGCGTCCTCGACGACCGTCACCGGCGAAGTCCGCCGCGCGGACGGTGGCCGCACGCTTCGCCGCATGATCCGCAAGCACGACTCCGGCACCGCGCAGGCGTCCGGTGACGTCTGCGACTGGGCCCGCGTGATCGCGTTCGGCTGGCAGGATCTGGAGATCGTCAACGGGGGACCGTCCGCGCGCCGGAACTTCATCGACGGCTTCGCCGGGCGTCTCTACCCGGGGCATCTCGCCGGGCTCGTGCGGTATCGCCAGGTGCTCGCGCGCCGCAATCATCTGCTCCAGAGCGGCGAGCCCGGGCTCGACGAGCGCCTCGCGCCGTGGGACGAGCAGCTCGCGACGCTCGGCGCGGAGATGATCGCGCGCCGGCGCAAGGCCGCCGCCATGCTGCAGACGGAGCTCGGGCGCGTCTTCCCGGCGCTGTCGGGCGCGCGCCACAAGGTCGAGATCCGCTATCGCACCGCGCTCGGCGAAGCGACCGACGCCGCCGACGTGCTGGCGGCGTTGGGGCGCGCCCGCCGCGCGGAGGTCCGCCGGCGGCTCACGCTGGTGGGCCCGCATCGCGACGACCTCGCGATCGAGCTCGACGGCGCGGACGTGCGCTCGTTCGGCTCGCGCGGCCAGCAGCGCTTGATCGCGCTGTCGCTGCGGCTCGCGGAAGTGCTGCCGGTCACCGAAGCCGTGGGGACCGCGCCGGTGCTGCTCCTCGACGACGCGCTCTCGGAGCTCGACGCCGAGGTCCGCGCGAACGTCCTGCGCGAGATCCAGGGCGTCGAGCAGGTCTACCTCACGTCGCCCGAGGCGCTGCCCGGGACCGACGGCATGCGCTGGAACGTCAAGGGAGGCACGGTGACCGGAGCGGAGACGACGGTGACGCGGGGATGAGCGCGGACACGTACACCGCGAGCGACATCAAGGTCCTCGAGGGCCTCGAGGCCGTACGCAAGCGGCCCGCCATGTACATTGGCGACACGAGCACGTACGGCCTGCACCATCTCGTCTACGAGGTCGTCGACAACGCGGTCGACGAGGCGCTCGCCGGCTACTGCGACTCGATCAAGGTCATCCTGCACTCGGACGGCTCGTGCTCCGTCGGCGACAACGGCCGCGGCATCCCGGTCGACACGCACAAGGAGACCGGCAAGTCCGCCGCCGAGGTCGTCCTCACGGTGCTGCACGCGGGCGGCAAGTTCGAGCACTCGGCCTACAAGGTGTCCGGCGGTCTGCACGGCGTCGGCGTCTCGGTCGTCAACGCGCTGAGCGAGTGGCTCGAGCTCGAGATCAAGCGCAACGGGGCGGTGTGGACGCAGCGCTACGAGAAGGGCGGCATCCCCGCGGGCCCGCTCACCGAGGGCGACAAGACGCCGAAGCACGGCACGATCATCCGCTTCAAGCCCGACCCCTCGATCTTCGAGACGACGGACTTCTCGTTCGACACGCTCTCGAACCGGCTCCGCGAGCTGGCCTTCCTCAATCGCGGCCTGAAGATCGTCATCGAGGACGAGCGCGACGGCCGCGAGCACACGTTCCTCTACAAGGGCGGCATCGTCGAGTTCGTGAAGCACCTCAACCAGAACAAGACGCCCATCCACTCGAAGGTCCTGTTCTTCGAGGGCAAGAAGGGCGACATCGAGATCGAGGTGGCCGTGCAGTACAACGACGGCTACCAGGAGAGCGTGTTCTCCTTCGCGAACAACATCAACACGCGCGAGGGCGGTACGCACCTCACGGGCTTCCGCGCGGCGCTCACGAGCCGCATCGCGGCGTACGCCGAGGCGAACGGCTTCCTCAAGAACTTCAAGGGCGGCGTCACCGGCGACGACGTGCGCGAGGGGCTGTGCGCCGTCGTCTCCGTCCGCATCCCCGATCCGCAGTTCGAGGGCCAGACGAAGGCCAAGCTCGGCAACAGCGAGGTCAAGGGCCTGGTCCAGCAGATCGTGAACGACAAGCTCGCGGAGGCGTTCGAGGAAGATCCCACCATCGCGCGGAAGATCGCGGACAAGTCCACGCGGGCCGCGCAGGCGCGCGAGGCCGCGCGCAAGGCGCGCGAGCTCACCCGGCGCTCGGGCCGCGACGACGAGGGGCTCTCCGCGAAGCTCGCCGACTGCTCGGAGCGCGACCCGCAGTACCGCGAGATCTTCCTCGTCGAGGGCGATTCCGCCGGCGGCTCGGCCAAGCAGGGCCGGGACCGCAAGACGCAGGCCGTGCTGCCGCTGCGGGGCAAGATCATCAACTCGGAGAAGGCCCGCTACGACAAGGTCCTCTCCCACAATGAGATCCGGCTGCTCATCTCGGCCCTCGGCACCGGCATCGGGACGGAAGAGTTCGACATCGCGAAGCTCCGGTACCACAAGGTCATCCTCATGACCGACGCCGACGTCGACGGCGCGCACATCCGCACGCTGCTCCTGACGTTCTTCTTCCGGCACATGATGCCGATCATCGAGGCGGGCCACCTCTTCATCGCGCAGCCGCCGCTCTTCAAGGTGAAGAAGGGCCGCACCGAGAAGTACCTGATGAACGAGCGCGAGTTCGAGGACTTCTTCCTCTCGGCCTGGGTGGAGTCGGCGAGCGTGAAGGTCGCCGGCGCGAAGGTGCCGGTCGCCGGCGAGGCGCTGCTCGAGCTCCTGAAGAGCGTCTCGGAGTACCGCGGGCTCGTGGCCAAGCTCGCGCGCCGCGGCGTGCCGGGGCCCATCCTCACCGAGCTCCTGCGCTCGAAGTTCCGCGGCAACAAGCGGGGCATCGACCACGCGGCGATCGGCGAGGCCGTGCAGATCGCGGCCGCCTCGGTCGACGGCTATCGGGTCACGGTCCACCCCGGCGAGGCCAACGAGGGCCATCGCATCGCCATCGCGGGCACGCCCGAGGTGTCGTTCAGCACCGACCTCTTCAAGGCGGCGGACTACGCCACGCTCACGGAGCTCTGGGAAAAGGTCGCCGCCGTCGCGAAGGGCCCGACGACGATCGTCGAGGACGACAAGGAGACGCCGGTCACCGACCTCGATCACTTCCACCGCACGGCGCTCGAGATGTCGAAGGCGGGCGCGACCTTCCAGCGCTACAAGGGGCTCGGCGAGATGAATCCCGAGCAGCTCTGGGAGACGACGATGAACCCGGAGACGCGCACGCTCCTCAAGGTCACGATGGAGGACGCGGTCGGCGCCGACGAGATGTTCACGATCCTCATGGGCGACGCGGTCGAGCCGCGCCGCGCGTTCATCGAGGCGAACGCGCTGGACGTCGCGAACCTGGACATCTAGCCATGCCCGATCGTCAGATCAACGCGCCGATCGAAGAGGAGATGCGAAAGTCCTACCTGGACTACGCGATGTCCGTCATCGTCGGGCGCGCGCTTCCCGACATCCGCGACGGGCTCAAGCCCGTCCACCGCCGCGTGCTCTACACGATGCAGCTCCTCGGTCTCGCCTGGAACCGCGGCTACAAGAAGTCCGCGCGCGTCGTCGGCGACTGCATGGGCAAGTTCCATCCGCACGGCGACTCCGCCATCTACGACACGCTCGTCCGCATGGTGCAGGAGTTCTCCCTGCGCTATCCGCTCGTGGACGGGCAGGGCAACTACGGCTCGATCGACGGCGACCCCGCCGCGGCCATGCGCTACACCGAAGCGCGCATGGCGCGCATCGCGCACGAGCTGCTCGCGGACATCGACAAGGAAACCGTCGATTTCGTCCCGAACTACGACGACAACGAGGTCGAGCCCGTCGTCCTGCCGACGAGGATCCCGAACCTCCTCGTCAACGGCTCCACGGGCATCGCGGTCGGCATGGCCACCAACATCCCCCCCCACAACCTCTCCGAGGTGGTGGACGCGCTGGTGGTGCTGGTCGACGACCCGAACACGAGCATCGAGAAGCTCTGCGAGATCGTGACCGGCCCGGACTTTCCGACCGCGGCGCAGATCTACGGACGGGGCGGCATCCGCGAGGCGTACACGACCGGGCGCGGGACGATCACGCTGCGCGCCAAGGCGCACAAGGAGACGGGCCGCGGCGGCCGCGAGGCGCTCATCATCACCGAGCTGCCGTACCAGGTGAACAAGGCCACGCTCATCGAGAAGATCTCCGAGCTGTCGAAAGAGAAGAAGATCGACGGCATCGCCGAGATCCGCGACGAGACGAACCGCGAGGGCATCCGCGTGGTGCTGGAGCTCGGCCGCGGCGGGATGCCGGACATCGTGCTGAACCAGCTCTTCAAGCACACGCAGATGCAGACGACGTTCGGCATCATCATGCTGGCGCTGGTCGACCGCCGGCCGCAGGTGGTGAACCTCAAGCAGATGCTCGAGGCGTTCATCAAGTTCCGGCGCGAGGTGGTGACGCGGCGGACGCGCTACGACCTCGCGCGCGCGCAGGAGCGCGAGCACATCCTCGCCGGCCTCCGCAAGGCCGTCGACCAGCTCGACCTCGTGATCCGCCTCATCCGCGCCGCGGACAGCCCGGACGCCGCCCGCGAGGCGTTGATGACGCAGCTCGAGCTGTCGGAGATCCAGGCCAGGGCCATCCTCGACATGCGCCTGCAGCGCCTCACGCAGCTCGAGCGCCACAAGATCGTGGAAGAGCACGAGCAGGTGGTCGCGCTCATCGCCGAGCTGCAGGGCATCCTCGCGTCCGACGCGAAGCTCATGGCGATCATCAAGGGCGAGCTCCTCGGCATCAAGGAGGCGTACGGCGACGGCCGCCGCACGGAGATCGTGAGCCAGTCGACGGAGCTCACCATCGAGGACCTCCTCGCCGACGAGGAGATGATCGTCACGATCACGCGCTCGGGCTACATCAAGCGCACCCACGTCGACACCTACCGCAGCCAGCGCCGCGGCGGCAAGGGCGTGACCGGGATGGAGACGAAGGAGGAGGACATCGTCGACGACCTGTTCGTCGCCTCGACGCACTCCCACCTCATGTTCTTCACCAACCTCGGCAAGGTGCACTGGCTCAAGGTGCACGAGATCCCGGAGGGCGGACGCCAGGCCAAGGGCAAGGCGATGGTCAACCTCCTCTCGCTCGGCGAAGGCGAGGGCGTCGCCACGTGCGTGCCCGTGCGCGACTTCGCGGCGGGCGGCTACGTCTTCTTCGCCACCAAGCAGGGGAAGGTGAAGAAGACCGAGCTCGAGGCGTACTCGCACCCGCGCGCGGGCGGCATCCAGGCCATCGGCCTCGATGCGGGGGACGAGCTGATGACCGCGCGCCGCACCGATGGCACGCGCGAGGTCATGATCGCCACGAAGTCCGGCATCGTCATCCGCTTCGCGGAGGACGAGGTGCGCTCGATGGGGCGCGGCGCGGGCGGCGTCAAGGGCATCGAGCTCGCGGACGACGACCAGGTGATCGCGGCGGACGTCGTGCAGGAAGGCGCGCAGATCCTCACCGTCACCGAGCGCGGCTACGGCAAGCGCACGCCGCTCGAGGAGTACCGGCTGCAGGGGCGCGCGGGCAAGGGCATCATCGACATCAAGACCGACGGCCGCAACGGCCCCGTGGTCGGGATGCTCCAGGTCCGGGAAGCTGACGACCTCCTCGTCATCACGACGAAGGGCAAGATGATCCGCATGCACGTCGCCGGCGTCCGCTCGCAGGGCCGCAACACGATGGGCGTGCGCATCATCGACATCGAGAGCGACGACAAGGTCGGCTCGATCGCGCGCGTCGACGCCGAGCAGGCCCCCGCCGAAGCAGCGCCGTAACCCGTGCTCGACCTCAAGCTCATCCGCGAGCAGCCCGAGGCCGTGGAGCGCGCGCTCGCGCAGAAGGGCGGCGCGGAGCTGGTCAGGCAGATCGTCGCGCTCGACGCCGACCGGCGCCGCCTCATCAAGGAGACCGAAGACCTCAAGGCGCACCGCAACCGCGCGTCGGAGGCGATCGGCCAGGCGAAGCGCAAGGGCGAGGACGCCTCCGCCGAGATGGCGAAGATGCGCGAGGTGGGCGAGCGCATCAAGACGCTCGAGACCGAGCTCCGCGACGTCGACGCCCGGGTCGACGGGCTCGTCGCGCAGGTCCCCAACGTCCCGCATCCATCGGTGCCGCCCGGCACCTCGGACGCGGACAACGTCGAGGTCCGCACCTGGGGCACGCCGCGCGCCTTCGCCTTCACCCCGAAGCCCCACGAGGACGTCGGAGAGGCGCTCGGCCTGCTCGATCCGGAGCGCGCGGTGAAGCTCGCGAAGTCCCGCTTCACGGTGCTGTGGGCCGGGGCGGCGCGCCTGTCGCGCGCGCTCGCGCAGTTCATGCTCGATCTCCACACGCGCGAGCACGGCTACACGGAGCTCTGGGTCCCGCACCTCGTCAGCGGCGAGACGATGCTGCGCACGGGCCAGCTCCCGAAGTTCGAGGACGCGCTGTTCAAGACGGTGGACGCCGACGAGGGCCGGACGCTGTACCTGATTCCGACCGCGGAGGTGCCGCTCACCGCGATGCACGGCGGCGAAGTCCTGGCGGAAGCGAGCCTCCCGCGCCGCTACACCGCGTTCACGCCGTGCTATCGGCGCGAGGCCGGCACGTACGGCAAGGACATGAAGGGCATCTACCGCCAGCACCAGTTCGACAAGGTCGAGCTGGTGAAGCTCACCACGCCGGCGCGGTCCTACGACGAGCTCGAGTCGATGGTGGCGAACGCCGAGACCGTGCTGCAGCGGCTCGCGCTGCCGTACCGGGTGGTGGAGCGCTGCGTGGGCGACCTCGGCTTCAGCGGCGCCAAGGGCTACGACATCGAGGTCTGGCGCCCGCACCTCGGCGCGTACAGCGAGATCTCGTCGTGCTCGAACTACGACGCGTTCGGGGGCCGCCGCTCGAACATCCGCTACAAGCCGGCCGACGGCGGCAAGCCGGAGTTCGTGGCGACGCTGAACGGCTCCGGCCTCGCGGTCGGCCGCACGCTGATCGCGGTGCTGGAGAACTACCAGGAGGCGGACGGCACCGTCGCGATCCCCGCGGCGCTGGCGCCGTACATGGGCGGTCTGGAGCGTCTCGCCCCGCGCGCGTAGCGCGGCTCAGCGCGGAAAGCCGGCCACCGCCAGCAGCGTCACGGGCAGCTCCCGCGCCACCACCGCCCATCCGGCGTGGAGCGCGTTCGGGGCGTGGCGGACGACCGCCTGTGGAGAACGGCCGACCACCCACCACCATGTCGCCTTCACGCGGCGCGCGTGCGGCGGCGATGTGACGAGCACCGCGCACGGGAGCGCGCGGCGACGCAGCGCTCCGGCGATGACCGCGACTTCCGCACGGGTCCGGCGCGCATCGCCCGGCACCTGGTACACGGCGGCGGCCGGCACCCCGAGCGTCACCAACCGGGCGCGGCTCCAGCGGACGCCACGGTCGCCGGCCTCGTCGTGGCTCGCCGGGTCCTGCGTCAGCCAGACTTCGCTCCCGATGCCGGCGTGGTAGAGCCGTGCGGCTTCGTCGGTGCGGCGCTCCTCGCCGTTGAGGACGACGATGGCCGGGCAGGGGCGCAACGGGTCTTCGACGGCCAGCCAGCGCGGAGCCGCAAGGGCGACGCCGATCGCCACGGACAGGCCGATCACCGCCGCGGCCATCTGCCGCCGTCGCCGCGAGCTCCGTCCCATGTGGGACAATCATGCGGCACGGAGGGCTAGCCTCAACTGGCAAGGCAGTGGACTTGAAATCCACCGACCCGCAAGGGTCATGGGAGTTCGAATCTCCCGCCCTCCGCCATTAATTCCAGCACTTACCGGGCAAGAAGCCCGCTAGTATGTCCCGGTCATGCGGGTCCTGCTCATCAGTCCGAAATACCGAACCCATATCGTCGCGCCGCACCTGGGGCTCGGGTATCTCGCGTCGGCGCTCCGCCGCGGCGGCCACGAGGTCGCCGTCCTCGACGGCGTGCGCGAGGACGTCGTCTACGACCCGAGTCGCTACGACCTCGTCGGCCTCACCGCGATGACCACGTACTTCCCGGAGATGGTGGCGGAAGTCCGCCGCGCCAAGGCCTACGGCTTGCCCACCATCATCGGCGGCCCGCACGTCATCGCCGATCCCGAAGGAAGCCTCCGGCAGTCCGGGGCGGACTACGCATGCGCGGGCGAAGGCGAGCTGCTCCTGACCGCGCTCGCCAACGGTGAGGCGCCAGAGAAGATCCAGGGGCTCTGCTACTGGAAGGATGGCGCGGTGGTCCGTAACGGCTCCACGCCGTTCTACAAGGCCCTCGACGAGTTCGGCGGTCCGGCGTGGGATCTCATCGATCCGCGGTCGTATCCGCCGGCGCCGCACGGCATGATCGCGCGACGGTTCCCGCTCGCGCCGATCATCACGACGCGCGGCTGTCCGTACAGCTGCACCTACTGCAGCGCGCCGATCACCGCGGGCAAGGCGATGCGCTACCGGACGCCGAAGCAGGTGGTCGACGAGATCGAGGTCCTCCACCGCGAGTACGGCGTGCGCGAAGTCCAGATCGAGGACGACAACTTCACGATCAAGCGTGAGCACGCGGTCGCCATCTGCGAGGAGCTGATCCGCCGGGACCTCCCGGTGATCTGGAGCCTGCCGAACGGCGTCCGGATCGATCGGCTCGACCCCGAGCTGCTCCGCCTCATGAAGCGCGCGGGCTGCTACCTGATGGCGCTCGGCATCGAGTCGTCGAGCCAGCGCATCCTCGACATGGTCAAGAAGAAGCTGGATGTCGCGCTCGTGCGCCGCGTGGTCGGCTGGGTGAACGAGAGCGGCATCGAGGCCTGGGGCTTTTTCATGATCGGCTTCCCCACCGAAACCCGCGAGGAGGTCGAGGCGACCGTCGAGTTCGCGCTGTCGCTGCCGCTGGATCGCGTCCAGTTCACGAAGACCACGCCGCTGCCCGGCACCGACATCTACGACTACTGGCGCGAGCACTACGCCGGCGGCGCCGAGATCGACTGGTCCACGTTCAACTACTACGCCTTCGAGGCCAACTGGGCCGCCGTGTCGGCCCGCGAGATCGTCCGGATCCAGAAGCGCGCGCACCTGCGGTTCTATCTGCGCCCGCGCAACATGCTGCGCATGCTCAGCCGTCTACGGCCCGCGCAGTATCGCTTCCTGATGAAGCGTCTGGCGAACCTCGGTCTCTTCGGCGCGTTGCCGCGGATGCGTGCCGCGATCGCCAGCCGCCGCGCCGCATAGCGAGGCTCGGGACTGCGCACGCTGCTCGTTGTGGTGACCCTCCTCAAGCTGGTCGCGGCGTGCTTCGTCGAATGGACGGATGACATCACCAACGCGCACCACCGCGCGGCCGCGTTCCTCGACGGGGTCGGGCCGTTGCGGCCCGAGGGTGCGATGGTCTTCCCGCTGATCGCCGACTACGCGGTGTGGGCGGGCTGTCTCGCGCTCGCCCGGGTCACCGGGATGACGTTCGGCATCGTGGCAAAGGCGCCGGCGATTCTCGCGGACCTCGCGATCGCGTGGCTGCTCCTCGCCCACCGCGCGGGCCGGCCCGCGGCCCTCCTCTACATCTTCAGTCCCGTGTCGCTCGTCCTGTCCGTCTATCACGGGCAGATCCATACGGTCGCCGTGCTGGGCGCCGTCTGGGCGCTTCACCAGGCCGACCGCGGCCGGGCGTCGCTCGCCGGGCTCGCGCTCGCGCTCGCGGGATCGGTGCGCCAGCATTTCGTCGCCCTCACGGGCGCGCTCGCGCGCGACCGCCGCTCGCGGCTCGCGGCGGCGGCGACGTGCGCCGCCGTCCTCGTCGCCGTGAACGCGCCGGTCCTCCTGCGTCCCGGCGAGGTGGCGGAGCATCAGCGGACGATCGCGCCCTACGGGGCATGGGGCGCGAGTTTGCTCGTCTTGCAGACGCCGCGTGTCCTGGCGCTGGCGGGATGGCAGACCGGGCGCGACACCTTCGCGGCCGCGGACACGATGCTCCGCGCGTACGGGCAGGGGCTCGCGCTCATGTGGATCGCCGCGGTCGCCGTGGTCGCATGGCTCCGTCCGCACGCTGACCGGTGGCGTCTCGCGCTGGTCCTGGCGACGGGCACGTGCGCGGTGATGACCGGCATCGGCGTCCAGTACCTGATCTGGGCGCTACCGTTCTATGCCGTCGTGGCCCCGAGGCTCGGCGTGCTGTACAGCGTCGTCGGCGGGGCGTGGATCGTCGCCAGCTACAGCGCGTCGTCGCTCGTCGCGAAGTACAAGGTCCCGTCTTTCACCGCGCGCCTCGAGATGCTCCAGGGATCGGACATCGCGCTGACGATCGCCACCGGACTGCTTGGCGTTGCGACCTGGGCGGTCTGTGCGTACACGGCGTGGCATGGGATGCGTGCCGTCCTGCGTGAAACCGCATGAGGCCCGAGCTGGCGGTGGTCATCCCTGCCTACAACGAAGAGGCCGCGATCGGCGCGGTGGTCGAGCGGTGGAGCGCCGTCCTCGAGCGCTTGAAGATCGACTACGAGATCCGCGTCTACGACGACGGCTCGCGGGACGGCACCGCCGCAGCGCTCGCGGCGACGGCGGCGACGAACGCACGAGTCCTGGTCGCCGCGCATCCGAATCGCGGGCATGGCCCGACGATCCTGCGCGGCTATCACGAGGCGAAGGCCGAGTGGGTCTTCCAGGTCGACGGCGATGGCGAGGGACCACCGGAGGCGTTCGAGGCGCTGTGGGCGCAGCGTGAGACCGCCGACCTGCTCGTCGGACGCCGCGTGAGTCGCGTGTCTCCGCTCCCGCGCCGTCTCATCACGGCCGCGTGCCGTCTGGCTGTGCGCGCGCTCTTCGGCGCGGCGATCCACGACGTGAACTGTCCGTATCGCCTCATGCGCGGCGCGAGCCTGCATGCGGTCCTTGTCGACGTTCCGGTCGATACGTTCGCGCCGAACGCGGTCATCGTCGGGCTCGCGGCGCGCCGCGGGCTCCGCACGCGCGAGATGCCGATCGTGTGGGAGGGGCGGCGGACGGGCACCGTCTCCATCGTCGGCCGGCGCCTCTGGAAGGGCGCCTTCCGCGCGTTCCGCGAAGCGCTGGCGATCTCACGGCGGGCGCGGCGATGACCGACCCCGGACGCGTCGTCATCATCGGCGCGGGGCCGGCCGGCCTCGGCGCCGCGTACCGGCTCGCCGAGCACGGTCACGACGCCGTCACGCTACTCGAGCGCGCGGCCGGCCCCGGCGGGCTGGCGACGAGCTACGTCGACGACCACGGCTTCACCTGGGACGTCGGCGGCCACGTGCAGTTCAGTCACTACGCGTACTACGACGCCGTCCTCGATCGGGCGCTCGGCGACGCCTGGCTGCATCACCAGCGCGAATCGTGGGTGTGGATCAAGGGGCGGTTCGTGCCGTACCCGTTCCAGAACAACATCCACCGGCTCGATCCCGACGACCGCGCGCGCTGCCTCGCGGATCTCGAGCGCGCCGCCGCGCAGGCGCCGCAGCGTCCGCGGGACTTCGGCGAGTGGGTCGACCGCACGTTCGGGGGAGGCCTCGCCACGCTGTTCCTGGTGCCGTACAACCAGAAGGTCTGGGGCTATCCGCTCGCGCGCCTCGGAACGCGGTGGATGGGCGAGCGTGTCGCCGTGCCGGACGTCGCGCGCATCAAGGCCAACATCGCCGACAACCGCGACGACGTCGGCTGGGGCCCCAACCGCACGTTCCGGTTCCCCCGGCGCGGCGGCACGGGCGCGATCTGGCGCGCCGTCGCCGGCTTGCTGAAGCCGGAGCGGATGACGTTCCGCGCGGAGGTCGCACGCATCGAGCTGGCCGCGCGAGTCGTCGTCCTCACCGACGGCAGGCGCGTGCCGTTCGACTCCCTCGTCTCCTCGATGCCGCTCGACCGCCTGTGCGCGCTCACCGAGGGCCTGCCCGCGTGGACGGCGCGCGCGGCGGACTCGCTCGTGCACAGCGCCGTGCACATCCTCGGCGTCGGGCTGCGCGGCACACCGCCCCCCGCGCTCGCGACGAAGTGCTGGATGTACTTTCCCGAGGCGAACAGCCCGTACTACCGCGTGACCGTGTTCTCGAACTACTCGCCGGCGAACGTCCCGCCGGGCGCGCACTGGTCGCTGATGGCCGAGGTGTGCGAGACGTCGTGGCGCCCCGTCGACGCGGCGTCGCTGGCCGACTGGACCGTGCGCGCGATGCGCGAGGATCGCCTGATCCCGCCGGACGCCGAGGTGGTCACCGTGTGGCATCGCCGCGAGGAGCACGGCTATCCGACGCCGTTCGTGGGCCGCGAGGCGGTCGTCGAGCCGCTGCGGCGCGAGCTCGAGCGGCATCGCATCTATTCACGCGGCCGCTTCGGCGCGTGGCTCTACGAGGTGTCGAATCAGGACCACACGTTCATGCAGGGCGTGGAAGTCGCCGACCGGCTCTCAGGGGCCGGCGGGGAGCCGACTCTCGACACCCCTGACTACGTGAACAGCGGCGCGCTCCTCCGCACCGCGGGGTAGCGGCGGCCCGGCGAATTTTCTCGCTCCTCGCGGGGCCCGGCTGGTAGTTCTGTCCTCCCTCGCCACCGTCGCGAGGAAGCGATGGAACCGAATACCGGCAGTCGCAGGCCTGCGTGGCGCGTGGTGATGAGCGCCGCAGCCATGGTCGCCGCCCTCGCGGCGCCGGCGGTGGCCGGTGAGCTCCAGCGCGTCCCCGCGGACGTGCTTACGAAAGCGCAGCGCGCCGGGTCCGTGCGCGTGATCGTCCGGCTCGACCTTCCGGCGGGCGCGGCGATCGCCCCGGTCCAGGACGCGGTCCTCGCGGAGCTCGCGGGCATCCCGCTCCGCGTGCTCCACCGCTATCTCCACTCGCCCTTCCTCGCGCTGGAGCTCGGCGTCGACGCGCTGCGCATCCTCGACCGCTCGCCGCACGTCCTGTCGGTCGTGAGCGACCTTGAGGCGGTTCCGGGAGCGACCCGCTGAGCCGTCCGCGCCTGATCGCCACGCTCTGCCTGGCTCTCCTCGCGCTCTCGCTCGGACCCGCCGCGGCCGGTCCGCTCGAAGATCTGCTCCTCCGTGCCGAGACGCAGGGACCGGTGCGTGTCATCGTGAAGCTGTACGCGCCGGAAACGCTCCCGGAGGGCGCGCTCACGGGCGACCAGCTCAGCGTCTTCCTCCAGCGCCTCGACATCGCGGATCTCCAGCGGCTCGCGCTCGACTCGCTGGCGGGGACGTCGCACCAGGTGCTCTGGCGCTACGTGACGAGCCCGTACATGGCGCTCGAAGTGTCGGCGCCCGCGCTGAGGCTCCTCGCGACCTCGCTGCTGGTCGAGGAGCTGGTCGAAGACTTCGAGCTCACGCCGCGCCTCGTCCAGAGCGGACCGATCGTGCAGACCCCCGGGCTCGCCACGCTCGGCGCGACGGGTGAGGGGCAGACCATCGTGATCGTCGACAGCGGCGTCGACCGCGCGCACCCCTTCTTCGGCGGCCGTGTGATCCAGGAATGGTGCACGGTCTCGACGGCGGGCGGCTGTCCCAACGGCGCGAGCGGCGCGGGCGCGGCGAGCCCGGTGTCGGCGCACGGCACGCACGTCGCGGGCATCGCCGCGGGCGCGGGCAGCTCGTTCGCGGGCGTCGCGCCGGCGGCGGCGCTGGTGGCGATCAAGGTGTTCGGGCCGGGCGGCACCGGCCGCTTCGCCGACGTCAAGGCCGCGCTCGACCGCGTGCTCGTGCTGAAGGACTCCCTGACGATCGCGGCGGTCAACATGAGCCTTGGCGCGATCGACTTCCTGTCGTCGTCCACGTGCGACGGCGTCGACGTCTCCATCGGCCTCAAGACCGACATCGACGCGCTCCGCGCGGCGGGAATCGCCACCGTCGTCGCGAACGGCAACGACGGGTCGTCGAACGCGATCGGCTATCCCGCCTGTCTGTCGAGCGCGATCCGCGTCGGCGCCACCACGAAGAGCGACACCATCGCGTCGTACTCGGACCGCGCTCCGGCGCTCGAGGCGTCGATGGTCTTCGCGCCGGGCGGCAACGGCGCGTCGGGCAGCGGGAGCATCTGCTCGGCGCGGCCGCCGGGGCAGTCGACGTCGCGCGGCACGTGCTCCGGGCCGTCGGGTGGGACGTATGGATACGAGGCGGGCACGTCGATGGCCACGCCGCACGTGGCCGGCGCGTGGGCGGTGCTCAAGCAGGCGAAGCCGTCGGCGACGGTCGACGAGGTCCTCGCCGCGCTCCGCTCGACGGCGGAGCTCGTCACGGATTCGAGCACGGGCGCCACGTATCGCCGCGTCCGCGTTCGCCACGCACTCGGCGCACTCACGGGGCTCGGGGTAACGCTCGCCGCCGACCGCACCTCACCGCAGGCGGCGGGGACGACGATCCGCTTCACCGCGACGCCGACGGGCGGCGTCGGCACGATCCGCTACAAGTGGCGCGTCTACGACGGCGCCGCGTGGGGCGTGACGCAGGACTGGTCCACGACGGCCACGTACGACTGGACGCCGGCCAGCGGCAACGCCGGCTACGTGGTGTCGGTGTGGGCGCGCAGCGGGACGCTCGGCGGCGACGACGCCGACGGGACCGCCGCGACCGCGACCAGCGTGTTCGTCGTCACCAATCCCGCGCCCGTCGCGAGCGCGCTGTCGCTGACGAGCGTCGCGGCGGGCGGCGACGCGTTCGCGCTCACCGTGACCGGCTCCGGCTTCGTGAGGAGCTCGGTCGTGGCGTGGAACGGCGCCAGCCGCGGCACGACGTTCGTGAGCGCCACCGAGCTCCGCGCCGCGATCACCGCCGCAGACATCGCCGCGCCGTCTACGGCGTCGATCGCCGTGGTCAGCCCGAGCCCCGGCGGCGGGACGTCCGCGACGCTCTCGCTGACCGTCGCGCCCGGGGTGCCCGTCGCCAGCAGCCTGTCGCCGACCAGCATCATCGCCGGCAACCGGGATTTCACCCTCGCGGTCGTGGGAAGCCGCTTCACGACCACGTCCGCGGTCCGCGTCAACGGCGTGCCGCGCGCCACCACGTACGTCAGCACGACCCGGCTGACGATCGCCATGTCGGCGAGCGAGGTTGAGGAAGTCAGGAGCTACGCCATCACGGTCGTGACCCCCGCGGCGAACGGCCACGGCGGGGGCACGTCGAGCGCGATCACGCTGCCGATCGTCACGGGCCCGCCGCTGACGACCGCACAGCGTGACCGGATCGCGTACGCGCGGAACTGGACCGGGACGTACGGCCCGGCCGGGTTGACCGCCGAAGCGTTCCACCAGCGGGCGTTCGGGAACAGCGCCAGCGCCGAGCCCGTGAGCAGCGGGACCGCACCCGTGTCGCTGACCGCCGCCGAGCTCGACAAGATCGCCTTCGCGCGCAACTGGAACGGCACGTACGCCGCCGGCCTCACCGCGTCCGAGTACTACCAGCAGCGCTTCGGCGCCCCGGGCGGGGGCAGCGGGAGCGGCGGCGGCACCTCCGGTTCGCTCACGGCGGCGGAGCTCGACAAGATCGCCTTCGCGCGCAACTGGAACGGCACGTACGCCGCCGGCCTCACCGCGTCCGAGTACTACCAGCAGCGCTTCGGCGCCCCGGGTGGGAGCGGCAGCGGCAGCGCCGGCGCCGGCGCCGGCGCCGTCACGTCGGGCTCGCTGACGGCCGCGCAGCTCGGCAAGATCGCGTACGCGCGGAACTGGGACGGGTCGTACGGCGCCGGGATGACCGCCGAGCAGTTCTACCAGCAGGCGCTCCAGGCCGGCAAGATCGCGCCCTAGCCGCGGCCGCGTGCGCAGGGCCGCCGAGCCGTTATGATGCTCGTCACGCCCCATCCGGGCCAGGGAGACCCTCATGATCGAGATGACGTTGGAGACGGCGGAGCGCGCGGCGAAGGCCGCGCTCGCGAAGGCGAAGGCGATGGGCACGGTGATGACGGCCTCCGTCGTCGACGAATCGGGACGCCCGGTGCTCATCATGCGCGGCGACGGCGCCGGCTTCTTCAGCACGGAGACCTCGCGCGCGAAGGCGATGGCCGCCGCGAACTTCCGGAAGTCCACCAAGGACCTGGGCGAGCAGGTGATGAAGGGCTCCGCGTTCTGGGCGTCGGTCCCGGCGGTGCTGAAGGGCGAGATCCTGCCGAGCATCGGCGCCGTGCCGATCATGAAGAACGGCAAGTGCATCGGCGCGATCGGCTGCGGCGGCGGCACCGGCGAGCAGGACCACGACTGCGCGGTGGCGGGTGCGGAGGCGGTGGGCGGCGCGTGACCGGGGCCGAGCTGCTCGTCGAGACGCTGCGCACCCACGGCGTGAAGACCGTCTTCTCGCTGTCGGGCAACCAGATCCTCTCGATCTACGACGCGACGATCGACCGTGAGGTCGGCCTCCTCCACACCCGCCACGAAGCCGCGGCGGCGCACATGGCGGATGGGTGGGGCCGGCTCACGGAGACGCCGGGCGTCGCGCTGGTCACCGCGGGGCCCGGCCACCTCAACGCGATCTCGGCGCTCTACTCCGCGCAGATGGCGGAGTCGCCGATGGTGTTCCTGAGCGGGCACGCGCCCCGCGCCCAGCGCGGGCGGGGCGCCTTCCAGGAGATGGACCAGGTCGGCGCCGCGCGCCCGGTGGTGAAGGCGGCGTGGGTGGCGGAATCGGCGGACGGCCTCGGCGACGACATCGCGCGCGCGTTCGCGATCGCCGCATCCGGCCGCCCGGGCCCGGTGCACGTGAGTCTTCCGGGCGACCTCCTCGAAGCGAAGCTCTCGGACACGCGGCCGGCGCCCGGCCCGCTGCGCCTCGAGGCGCCACGCCCCGCCGACGCGGCGGTGCGCCGGATCCTCGACGTGCTGGCGGAAGCGAAACGTCCCTTGATCCTGCTCGGCCCCGCGATGGCGCGCGCGAAGCGGCGCGCGCTCGTCGATCGCTTCTCGGAGATCACCGGCGTGCCCGCGCTCGTGATGGAGAGCCCGCGCGGCGTCAACGACCCCGCGCTGCATGCCGCCTCGGCCTGCCTGCCGGAAGCCGACGTCGTGCTGCTGCTCGGCAAGGCGCTCGACTACGCCGTGCGGTTCGGCCAGGCGCCGGCGTTCGCCCCCGGCGCGCGTGTGCTGCGCATCGACGTCGACGCGGCGGCGTCGGAGCGCGTCGCCATCAGCGCGGCGGCGGATCCCGCGCTCGCGCTCGACCAGCTCACCGCGGCGGC